>Ga0105348_1000938_pt1 | contig 20634 bp, 21 predicted proteins | sample EN8Hudsemesocosm_2_FD_83504 | JGI IMG/M metagenome (GOLD analysis project Ga0105348, IMG submission 83504) | Methane-oxidizing microbial communities from mesocosms in the Hudson Canyon - EN8C Hudson Canyon | ecosystem: Environmental > Aquatic > Marine > Cold seeps | place: Hudson Canyon... | reverse complement strand
TGATAATATTCGAGAATTTGCCTTAACTACCTTGAAAGAGCAATCGAGCCCCTATCAAGTGAGTTTTGATCACTGGAAGATTAATGGTTGTCCACATCAAGGTGGTGCCTTAGCAATCGATGATAGTAACCGCTATCACTTAACTTGGTATAACCAAGGTGATAAAGGCAAGGGCGTTTTTTATGCCTTTTCAGACAACGCTGGTAAATCACTTTCAACACCCATTGCTATAGGTGAGCAAGCAGCACAAGCGGCACATCCACACTTAAGTGAGCATAACGGTGTTGTTAATATTGTTTGGACGCAGTTTACCGGAGAAAAACACCAGCTCTGGCAGCAACGCTCAATAGACAATGGAAAAACATTCTCTCGCGCTAAAGTCATTGCTACTGCTGATAAGGGAGCTGATAGACCGTTTATTTTGCAGTATAAAAATAAAAGTTATGTCTCTTGGCAACGATTTCAACAAGGACATTGGTTGAGTCAGTTATGAAAAATTTAATCGTAATTTTTATCGCTATTGCAGTAGCGCTGTTATGTGTTGATAACAGTTATGCGCAGCAGGATACTGCAAAGCCACAAGCTTTCAATCAACAAGCATTTGAGCAAGTGAAGCAAAAATATCTTGGCAGAAAGTGGTTATTATTATTATGGTCAGTTGATTGCCCGCCGTGCATGAAAGAGCTGGCGTTAGTGCAAAGATTACAGCAGCAAAAAGCAAACCTTGCCGTAGTTATTATTAATGTCGATACAGGGGAAGAGAGTGAATTACAGCGACGAGAAGTAGTTGAGCATTTTAACTTAGCTAAACAGACTCACTTATATTTTCGCGAAGGTTTTGAAGATCATAGTCGCTATTTAATTGATCCACAGTGGTTTGGTGAGTTACCACGCAGCTACTTTATTGATGAAATGGGAATCTTTCATGGCAAAAGCGGTTTAGTGGCCAAGGCGCTATTAGAAAAGTGGCTGCTTGCTGAGAACGCTTAATGTTTTATTGTGTCGGTAAGTTTGCAATAAACCTCAGTAGTATTTCATCTATTGAGTAATTAGGATAAATTTATCCCTACAGCTTTTATTCTATCCTTATGTAGCAGGAACCTTTTATGGCTAGTCTGTCAAATCTACAAGCAGAGCAATACTTACTTAGTAAACCCGAAGCAACGATAGATTACCCATTTGGTGATGACGTTAAAGTATTTAAAGTTAAAAATAAAATGTTCGCTACCTTGTCACTCGGTAAAGGGACTGAAAAAGATGCGGGCAGTAAAATAGCGGGACATTATTGTATCAATCTTAAATGTGAACCTGAGGAGGCAGTTATGCTCAGAGACATTTTTGACTCTGTTATTCCTGGGTATCATATGAATAAAAAATTATGGAACACCATAATTCTTGATGGTTCAATCCCGAAAGGCGAAATCGAGCGGATGATAGATAATTCATTTAAGCTGGTAGTCAGTAAAATGACCAAGAAAGATCAGCAGTCAATCTTGGTGCATTTGTAAAGATAAAGATAAAGAACGTTTTCCACATTAAGATAGTATTATTTATCACTATTTTTGTATTCGCTGTTTCACTTTTTTGGAATGCCAGATTGATGGCACAATAACAAGCACGGCGATAGCAGCTAATACCCATTGATAAGTTTGACCAAATAATACTAGATTAACAATCTCAGCAGCTTGCTCGTTATTTACATGCTTAGCGTAGGCAAAAGGGCCAATTGCTGCTTCATAGGCAATAGAAAAACCACTGCTAAAAGCGCTTTCCCAGCCAATAGAGGAAAATGCTGCATAAGCTTTATAGGCTACAGCTGAAGAGCCAAAAGCGATAAATCCGATGGCGATAGTACCTGCACTAAAAAGACCAAATCCTACAGCGCCAATAGTGATTACACCAATTGAAATAATGCCAACACTAATGGGTGCAATGGCGACTCCGCCCCAGGCAAACAGTAAACCTCTGGCATAACTGCCGCCTGCAATCCAACCATATGCTGGCTTGTCAGTAATCTCTTGCATACCAAATTGAATGTGTATTAGTGGTACACCAAAAAGAGTGAATTGACTTTTGTATTCACGCTTTTTCGAGTCTTTGTGATCGACTTCATTGAGAAAGGCTTGTGGCTCAAAAATTCGTTCCTGTGCTCTAAGATCACGTACCGCTGCAAACATACGTGATACCAGCAAAAAATAGCTGATGACAAACGCGAGTACTAATAGTTGAGATATAAGTGCATAAGCTCCAACATTACTCGTATTGCTGGCTGCCAGTTGCTTTAATATAAACATGCCAGCAACATATATTCCTGCAAATGACATGAATAGTGTTACCACCTTAATGGTAAGGCGTTTTTCTCTTTTAGTACGTGATTGAGCTAACCCAGTTTTTAAACCGAAATATGAACTGATCAAGCCAGAGATTGAAGCGATAAAAGTTATTACTGCTGCTAGTTTAAAAATAGAACTCGTTTTTGCTGCTCCAGCACCAAGTGCCGCAGCTTTTACTGGAGGGGAAATACTACTGATTGTTGTCATAACTGCTGCGGTAAATGCTACACCAGGCTTACTGTTTTTCAAGCCATCTTCAACAAGAGACGACATGGCACTTTTTAGTAATTTACGGCCGCGGGATAATCGTTGTTTTACCGTATCTTTTGTTAAGTCTAGCTCTATGGCAACACGGTCAATTGATTGTTGCTCTCGATAAAATAAAATAAGTGGTTCACGGTAAGTAATATCAATCTTGTCTAGCACTTTCCATAATAAAGCATGCTGTTGCTGTTCAATTGCTGTTTGCTCTAATTCTGAACTTTGTAATACTGAACCTTCTAATGCAAGTTCTTGCTCATCTATTTCTTCAGCGCTTTTAACTGGTTGCTTATCTTCTTTTCGGCGATGTCGGCTAAGTTTAAAGCGTAAAATTCCACATAACCAAGCTTTTAATTTTTCAGGTTCGTGCAGGCTATCTAGCTTTTTCCAAGCTTCAACGAAAACCTCTTGAGCGATGTCTTCACTATGTTTGATATCGCCAATTGATGAGTAAGCAAGCGAGCATAATAAGTTTTGGTAACGAGTGACAATTTGGCAAAAGGCTTCACGATCCCCCCCTAGTGAGTACATCACCAAGCTTGAATCGTTTGAATTTAATACCGTTTGGCGCTTTTTAAAAATATTCATTAATCCTCTGATCTCTAACTACTTTTTTCTCGATACTAATATGTGCCTTACTTGCCAATAAAGGTGACAAACTTTTTTAACTTTCTTTGAAACATCTTTGTTACTCAATTTTATAACACTTGAAATATCACTGTTTAAAATAATTTAAATTTTTATGTCACCTTTATTTATGAGGTTGGCACTTATTAATCAACGCAGTGATACAGCGCTTTTCTTTTAAGTGTGTCACTACCAATTAACTAACCAATAGAGAATATTTTATGAAAACTGTAAAGAAAGCGACTTTTAATTCGACAAAAACTTTAGCTGCAACCTCATTGCTTATTTTATCTAATAGTGTTGTTGCAGGTAACTTGAATTCCGTTATCGATGATTTTAATCATGAACATAAGACTAACTCTGGCATTGAAAGAGTAGCAATTAACGACACTACCGCTGGCGGAAAAACAACCACAGAGTTATCCGTATCCAGTGGTGTACTTCAATTAAAAGGGGAAATAACACCACCACGAGGTCAGCCGGGTTGGTCTAGCTTGGTTTTACCATTTGGCGCTATGGGAGAAATTCAAGATGCCAGTATGTATGTTGGCGTCCGTTTATTAGTAAAAATTAACTATGGCAATATTTCTCTTTCAGCAAATAGTTCAGAAGTCACTAATTATGATTATCATGCCGCTCCGGTAGTTGTGAGTCAAGATGGGACGTTTCATGAAGTTAAAGTGCCTTTTGAGTCAATGAAACGTGCTTGGTCAGAGCAGACAGAACTCAATACGCAAACACTGAATAGTTTAAGCATCGTTGCCTATGGCATGCAAAAGTCGAGTTATGATTTTGAAGTTGATGAAGTTAGTTTTTATTAACCTCCCATCTGAGTGAGCTTTGCAAGCTCACTCTTACATAATTCCATATAATTTAAAGCAGAAACATTATTATGTCATTACATAGCTATACCCGATTAGATTACTTAGATGCTGTTCGTGCCTTTGCATTGATACTCGGTATTATTTTTCATGCAAGTTTATCTTTCATGCCGATATTTATTGGTTGGGCGGTAATGGATATTTCAACAAGTAATGTCATAGGAATATTTGCGTTAGTGAGTCATTCATTTCGTATGGAGCTTTTCTTTCTTATCGCAGGTTTTTTTGCTCATATGAAATTTCACCAACAAGGAGCTGTAGCATTCTTCCAATTACGAATAGTCAGAATTGGTATTCCTTTCATAATTGGTTGGATTATACTTCGGCCACTTTTAGTGTCAGGTTGGGTGATGGGCGCAGAAAGTATGCAAGGAAATGTGAATGTTTTACCCGCTTTAACCAATGCCTTTACGATGTTTGAAAGCCTTGCAGGTATGACAAAATTTCTGCTTGTAGGTACGCATTTATGGTTTTTATATTATCTATTAATCATTTCTGTAAGTGTGGTTGTATTACGCTATTTTATTGAGCTAAATAGCGCAGTTAAACACAACATTTTAATGTTTTCCGATAACGTTATTGCCAAATTATGTTACTCAAGGTTTGCTATTTTGCTTCTTGCTATTCCCACAGTTTGGTGCCTTTGGTTTATGGACCATTGGGGAGTAGATACCGCAGATAAATCATTACTTCCGCATATTCCCGTTTCATTGCTTTATGGTGGTTTCTTCACTTTTGGTTGGTTAATGCATCGCCAGTCGGAACTTATGGAACAATTTGCTCGCTTAACTTGGAGCAAGGTTATTTTATGCCTCAGTGCTATTATCGGCTCGGTGATTTTGTCTTCTTTTGAAATGAGCTTGGCTCATCCACAATATACGCTCCTAAAAGCAGGCTATCTATTTAGTTATGCCATCATGATGTGGACATTAGTTTCACTTACTATTGGTTGTTGTAAAGGGCTGTTCAAGAAATCAAATAAAGTGCTTCGCTACATTGCTGATGCATCTTATTGGCTTTACCTTATTCATTTACCTATTGTTATTTGGTTGCAAATAGCTTTTGCAGAACTGCTGTTTCATTGGGGGATAAAATTAGTCGCCATTTGCAGTTTGACCTTTTTTATCTCAATTGTTATTTATGATGTTTTTGTTCGTTCTACTTTTGTTGGAGCTACTTTAAATGGAAAGAAACGAAAGAGAGTCATATTTACCAGACAAATTAAAATAAGGAATGAAAGGTACGCCTAGAGACTCACAATTAAAGCAAAATATTTTATTTAATAGTAGCGCTAACGATTACATGATTAAAAAACTCTGGAATACTGTGATTCTTGATGGTTCAATCCCTAAAGGCGAAATCGAGCGGATGATAGATAATTCATTTATGCTGGTAGTCAGTAAAATGACCAAGAAAGATCAGCAATCTATATTGGTGCAGCTTTAATTTGTGCTAAATTATGGAAAACAAGCCGAACAATATTAATTCATGACATTACAAAGCCAGATCTTACTTATCTTTAGTGCTTTTGGCTCCTTAAATGGAGTCTTCATTTCTGGTTATGTTTTTATGACAAGTAAGCAAAAACTTGCGCAAAAATTTTTAGCCTTGATGTTATTAATGATCAGTATTCGCATTTTTAAATCGGTATTGTTTTTCTTCAACCCTGAAGTGGATAAGCTTATTTTACAAATAGGGCTTTCTTCTTGTTTTCTTATTGGCCCTTTCCTTTATTTTTATGTAAAAGCATTAACCGAAGGGTTAACCACTTTGCCAATGCATTGGCGTATACATATCACGGTATTATTGATATTAGTTATTTCAGTAGGGCTGTTATTTCCGTATGCACAGCATATAGATATGTGGGGCGCTATCATTTACAAAGCGGTGAATTATATTTGGTTAATTTACCTTTTATTGAGCTGGTACGCTTTTAAACCCTATGTTTCTACTTTACTTGCTAAACCCAAACAGAAACTAACGGAAGATGATATCTTGCTGTTATGTGTACTTGTGGGTAACAGTGCTATTTGGTTGGCCTTTTTTACCGCTTCATATACCTCTTATATTGTTGGAGCATTGTCATTCAGTTTTGTTTTCATATTAACGCTACTATTGTTATTTTTTAAATTTAACTCAGCTCCGATAAAGTATGGTGATAATAAAATTGAAGATACTGAAGCTGACATTAGCTTGTCTAAACTTGAAACGCTAATGGCCGAGCAAGAGCTCTTTAAAAACCCCAATATAACCATGCCGCAAATTGCTAAAAGAATTGGCATGTCTTCACCTAAGTTTTCTCAATTACTCAATGATAAACTTAACAAATCGTTTTCTGTTTATATTAATGAATTGCGAATAGCTCAAGCTCAACAATTGTTAATTGAACACCCCAAACAAAAGTTGGATCTTATCGCCGAACAATGTGGCTTTAATTCGCCATCAACTTTTTACAGCGTATTTAAAAAGCATTCAGGCTTAACGCCAGCCAAATATAGGATAGAGCATTCTCTTAAATGATAAATCCGGAGTCCTAATTTATCATTTATGGCTGTATCACTAGGTAAAAAAGCTTAGATTCTCTTCACTATAATCAATAAGTATATTTGGAGAAGTAATGTTTTTTTATCTGAAAAAAATCAGTCTTTTTGTCATGCTACTGTGCGCCGCAATGCAAACATACGGTGCAGAAGAAAGGCAGGAGGTTTCAAAAGCTCTACAGCTTTATATTCACGGTACAGCAAACACTCAACCACAAAAGGTTGCAGAAGCATTTTATGAGAATGCAGATTTACTGCTAACTAAAGTTAAACAACCTGTGTGGAGAGTATCAGCGAAAGAGTATGTTAGCTGGTATAGCAAAGCAAAAGTTGGTACGAAAACGGGCAGACAAGGGAATATCTTAAACATTGACGTGGAAGGTGATATTGCTACTGCAAAAGTTGAAATATTTAATACCGCTAAGGAGCAATATTTTATCGATTTTCTTTTGTTGAGAAAAATTGCAGGTCAATGGAAGATAATAAGTAAAACCGCGTCTCAGTTACCTAATAAAAAAAGTAACCATAAAATATTGTTTATTGTTTCTAATGCTCACTTTCACGGCGACTCAACATTACCGACAGGGGTAAGTTACTCTGAAATAGTAAATGCCTATGATACCTTTGTGCAAGCTGGGTACACGATTGACTTTGTCAGCCCTGAAGGCGGAGCTATACCGCTATCATACATTAATACATCTGATACATTAGCAAAGCAGTATTTATATGATGCTGATTTTATGTATGCGATTAAAAATACATTACCTCCAGAAAAAATTACAGCAAGCGACTATAAAGCTGTTCATTATGTCGGGGGAGGAAATGCTATGTATGGTGTAGCGCAGAACGCTATGATTCAAAAGATTTCAATGGAAATATATGAGAAACATAATGGTATTATTTCATCAGTGTGTCATGGCACCGCTGGAATAGCTTTTTTGAAAAATACAAACGGTGAATATTTAGTTTCAGACAAGAGTATTAGTGGTTACCCTGATGAATATGAAAACCCTAATAAGGCGTATTTCAAACAGTTTCCATTTAAGATCACCGAAACGATTGAACGCCATGGTGGTACTTTAAAATATAGTGAAAGAAATCAAGAACACGTTGAGGTGGATGGACGCATAGTGACGGGACAAAACTATTTATCTTCTTCAAAAGTGGCACAAGAAATGATTAAGATAATTGAATCTCAAGCAATAAATTAAGCTCGGTATTTTTATTCTAAACATATGAGCAGACTTAATGTTTATATGCTTAAGAAGCTTTGGAACACCGTGATTCTTGGTGGTTCGATCCCAGAAGAACTTTTTATTCATGGTATGTGAGCGTTTAAGAGTTAATTCTTTTAGCTTACGAAACAGTAAAATGACCAAGAAAGATCAGCAATCTATCTTGGTACATTTATAATAAGTTTACTCTCTTACATTACTGATCCAAACCGTTTGATATGGCTTTAATGATAATTCTTGTGTTAATTCAGTGACCTCTTGTTTGCTAATAAGTTCAAACCACGACTCGGTGATTATGAGGTTTAGCTCACTTAAAGGGAGCGACATTTCTTGGTCTGAGACATTAGTTACACAAAAGATACTTTGTTTTCGGTCTTGGCTTTGTCGCCAGAAGCCAAACAACTGTAAGCCTAAATGAAGGGTAAATTGAGTTGCATTGGGGTGAAATGCAGGCTGCTTAATACGAATGTTTAATAATGTTTTTAATGTAGATAGCACTTTTGCATGATGTAAATTGTTATCAGCAAGCGCTGCGTTTAAATCGTATTCGTGCCAACGACGTCGGTTAATAGAACGATTATGATGGGTGTTTGCTAATTTTTTATAATCATTTTGAGTACCAAGCAGGCTATGAATATAGAGCCCAGGTATTCCTTCAAGGGCAAACATAATGGCATGAGCACAAATGAAGCGTTCAAAATTCCATTCGTCTTTACCTTCAATCGTACCTTGCAATGCATCATAAAGTGAAATATTCATTTCATAGGCTTTTTGCTCGCCAGTATTAGACGTGCGCCATGATATTTTACCACCAAAATTTTCAACGGTATGCACTAAGTTATCAAGCTCATCTTCACTTAATAAGCCTTCGGCGGGGCGTAAACCAATACCGTCATGTGAGGCAATAAAGTTAAAATACATGGTGCCGTCTTGTGAAGGTGGCATACTCATTAGCCAACGCTTTAAATACAAACAATTACCCGTGAGCAAGGTATTTAATAATAAAGGCGGTAATGAAAAGTTATAGATACCGTGCGCTTCGTTAGCATTACCAAAGTACGTTAGGTTTTGGGTGTTTGGAATATTGGTTTCGGTAATGATTATCGCTTTAGGTTCGGCCGATTCAATGAGAGTTCTCAATAATCGAACCACTTCATGGGTTTGGGGCAGGTTAATACTTTTTGTGCCTACAATTTTCCATAAAAAGGCGATGGCATCTAAACGAAATATTTTCACACCCATATCTAGATATTGCCTAATAATCGAGGTAAATGCTTTTAATACTTCGGGATTACGAAAATCAAAGTCAACTTGGTCGTGACTAAAGGTACACCATACAAACTTCTTCCCCTTACCGGTTTCAACTTCTTTCAATAAAGGCGATGTTCGTGGGCGAACAACATCAGACAAGTTATCATCAGGAAGCGCAGTAAAAAAATAATCGCTACCTTGACCTTCACCTTTAACAAAATTGTCAAACCATGCACTTCGACTCGAGCAATGGTTAATGACAAGATCAGACATCAAGTGGTAATCCTGACTTATTGATTCTATATCTTGCCATGTTCCCAGCGACTCATTAACAGACGAGTAATCAATAACAGCAAAACCATCATCGGAGCTGTAAGGAAAAAACGGCAAAATGTGTACACTATTAATGGTATTTTCTATGGTTCGATCTAAAAAGTGTTTTAAGGTTTTTAACGGAGCTTCATCAGCTTTGATTATGCTATCACCGTAGGTGATTAAAATAACATCTTGTTCAGACCATTGGTTACTATAGGGAGAGACAACTGATACTTCGCTCGACAATCGCATAATATTAATGAGGTCTTGAGCGATATCGTCGAACGATTGTTCAAGGGGAACATCTTTGTAAATTGTCGCAAGCTGTTGTCTTAGCTTGCTTTTCAGTTGCTTAACTTGTTCTTGCATCGTTCACCCTCTTTTACTATTAACGAGTCTATCTGTTGCTGAATTCTTCGTTGTCTAATTCAACAGCTTCTTTTAGTTGAGCGAGAATATCAGGTACTGCGCTCACTACACGGTTCCACGAAGGAATAAAAGGCGTATCCATAGGTTGCTCTAAAAAGGTATTTCCTGCGGTTAATATATTTTGAGCAAACATTTCTACCGCTTTTTCTTCATTATGAATATCGAGGGTAAGACCATTCATCATGGCATCATTTCGATAGGTTTCCACGTAATCTAATGCGATGCGATAGTAGGTTGCTTTTAAGGTTCTAAATTTTTCAGCCGTGAATGTTTCACCTTGAGTTGCCAATTTTCGAATAAAGGCTTTACTGATATCAATCGACATTTTAGATAAACCGCCCGCAGAGTTATCCAATGATAAGTCTTGATGTTTATGATCATAGGTGGAAGCAATATCGACTTGGCAAATTCGATTTGGTGAATAATTTCGGTACATTTCAGATAACACACCAATCTCTAATCCCCAATCACTAGGAATACGAATATCGTTTAATACATCTCGGCGGAAAGAAAACTCTCCGGCTAATGGATACAAAAAACTGTCCATGTAATCAAGGTAATCACAATGTCCAACCGTTTTCTTGAGTGCTTTAATTAACGGGGTAACCAATAAACGTGAAACACGACCATTAATTTTTCCACCAGCGACTCGTGCATAAAAGCCTTTAGAAAATTCATAATTAAATAATGGGTTAGCAACGGGATAAAGTAGGCGGTCAAGTAAGTCTCTTTCATAGGTCAAAATATCGCAGTCATGCAAGGCGATAGACTCAGCTTTACCCGAAGCTAAAATATAGCCCATGCAATACCAAACATTACGACCTTTCCCTAGCTCTTTAGGGGCTAAACCGAGTGATTGTAATTTTGCATCGATTGCTTGTAGTCTTGGGCCATCATTCCATAATACGCGGTGATGTTGCGGTAATTGCCCAAAAAAGGATAGAGCATGTTTGTATTGCTCAAGATCAGCTCGATCTAAGCCTATGACTATCTCCGATAAATACTTAACCTCTTTAATTTTATTAATAATATCAGGCAGTGCTTTACCTTCTAATTCAGAAAATAAAGAGGGTAACATAAGCCCTAAAGAGCGAGTCTTTGAGAAAGTGAGTAACTCTTCAGCCATGTCGGCAGGCTCGCGTTGAGCTAAATTATGTAGCGTTGTTACTGTGCCATTTTGATAAAAATCAGCCATGGTTTTCTCCTGAATTAAGTAAAGGTAATTGATTCGCCAAATATGTTTGTATTGCCTCTGCCCAACCTTCAGGGCCATATAAGGTCGTTTTTGTCGATTTATGCTGACGACATAATGTCGGGAAATCATGAACGGGAGAGCGTATTTGAATTGCTATATCAGCAGCCTCCAACATAGCAATATCATTATCTCCATCTCCCAAGGCAATAGTTTTTATGGAGCTGCTAGGAAATTGCTGGCGGTATTGTTCAGTTAACCAAGTAAGTGCCTGACCTTTATCACAATAATCTCCGACATGAATAAATCTTCCTCCATGAATCACATTCGCGCCTAAGTTCATTAAGTGCTCAATAAAAGTATTTTTAGCCTCATTACCACCTAACCAATGCAAAGGCTCAGCATATTGTCTTTGCTTAGCCCGTTTGGCATCGGCTAAATTCAACCCGGTTAATTGGCATAGTTCTGTTTCTGATAATGTAGAAAAACCTTGATATAACTGACGAAAGTCACCTGTATTGTTCGACAATAAAGTTAACCAAAACTCTCTGGGCAAGCTGAATGATTTCACCCAATAATTATTAATAACTTCCGTATTCTCGGGCTGTGTTTCGAATGTGTTTATTGGTATATATACCGCGGCGCCATTTTCTATAATAAAAGGAGTGGTTAATTGCAATTCATCTAGAATAATCTCTACTTCAGCCAATGTTTTACTGGTATTTAAAATGACAGGAATATTGGCACTATTAAGCTGCTGAATTGTTTCGTTTGCAGCTGTTGATTGATAAGTAAAGTGGTCAAGCAATGTTCCATCTAGATCGCTAAATATAAGCGTTTTCAACTTATTCATACCAGTTCCGTCATCGACATTTTTGTAATTTTACGGTCGTAATCTAAATAAAAAATCGCATCAGTAGATTGTGAAAATGTTTTACATCCTTGCACACTCAGTCGCTGAAAATACTGGGTGAAATTTAATATTTCTGAAGGTGACATCACTTTTGAATTAATTAAATCAACGTTTTTATCTTGTAGTTTTTTTTCTTGCTCTAAACGCCATTTATAAACGCAGTCAAAAGACGGTGCTTGAAGGGCTAACCAGAAATCCATTTTTTGGTATAAAGGGCTATAAGCGCTGGTAAGTTGTTGGTTAACATAGTTGCGCCATTCACCCGTTTTATCATATTGAGCTTCAAGTTCATTAATCGGAACTGATAACTGTTCTTCGGTTTGTGGCTGTATGCCCCAACACCAACCTTCAACAATAACAATGTCTGCAGGTTTGTTAATCACAGTCCATTGCTCTTCAGGAAAAGGGTCATCGGTGGCTTTGTTAAATTGAGGAATTGAAAAACCTGTTTGCCTGTTTTTTAGCTGAGTTAACACATGGTTCAGTTGTGTAACGTCATGTGTTCCTGGAACACCTCTTGTCGCTAAGAGAGGGTGAATATCTTGTGCTAATTTTTGACGGTTTTGGTTTGAAAAATAGAAATCGTCTAAAGACATTACCACAACATTTAATTGATACTGTGTTGTTAAATAAGTTGCAATGTAATCCGTTAGCGTCGACTTGCCACTTCCCTGACAACCGTTTATGCCGACAAAGTAAACGTCATTGCTCTGTGAAAATCGATTAAATACTTGCTCTGTCAGTGGTTTGTAATACTGATCTACTGCAAGTTTGAAATCTTCAGGTAGATTGTGTTGTTTAATAAAAGTTGAAAGCATAATTTCCATCCTAAATAAAAAAGCAAGTAATCATCATTATTCCAATTCTTATGCCATGTTAGACTTTATTTAGATTTTCTTTTAAGACACTGTAAAATAAAGTTTTTTAATTTTTCTGAAATCGTAGGAAGTTAATTTAATAAGAGAGGAGTGCAAAAAAAGAACGAATCGCTCGATATTGGTGCAAATCTAAATCAGTAATATTTGTCGGCTTAATTACTTTAAGGTATGAAAAACAAAAATACAGCCGCTTTTATTTACTGCAAAATCTGTTTGTAAGCTTAATATTCCCTAATTTTTAGTAAGTAACTAGTTTAATCTTTTGCACTTTGCTCAGTGATACTGCATATTTATTGAGCAATATATTCATTGATTCAAGTTTTTACGGATTAAGGTGGATTAAAAATGAGGATAACACATGACAAATAATAATATCCCTGAAGAAGCTTTTGATTGGTATGACGAATACGCACATGGTGGCATGGACCGTAGAACATTTATAAAGAAGTTAAGCGGTCTAGTGGCGCTAGGTTACTCTATGACTGTATTAAGTTCGGCATTATTTCCAAACTATGCATTAGCCGAGCAAGTGTCATTTAACGACCCTGATATAACAGCAAGTTATGAGACTTTTCCTTCACCGCAAGGACACAAAGAAGGTAAGGGCTATTTAGTTATGCCTAATGAAACGACCAAAAAAATGCCTGTGGTATTGGTGGTCCATGAAAACCGAGGGCTAAATCCTTACATTAAGGATGTGGCACGCCGATTAGCTAAAGCAGGTTTTATCGCTTTTGCACCAGATGCCTTATTTCCGTTAGGTGGTTATCCAGGCAATGATGATGAAGGCCGAGCCATGCAAAAAACTCTCGACCGAGGAAAAGTTCAGCACGATTTTGTTGCGGCGGCGAACTTTATAAAATCTCATCAACGTTCAAATGGTAAATTGGGTTGTGTTGGATTTTGTTTTGGTGGATATATCGTCAATTACTTAGCAGCAGTTGAAAGCGATTTAATCGATGCCGGCGTCCCTTTTTATGGAACACCAGCAAGCAAGGAGTTGAGGCAAAATATTAGAGCACCATTAATGGTTCAATTGGGTGAATTAGATAAACGAGTAAATGCAACATGGCCTGAATATGAAGCGGATTTAATTTCTCACAACGTTGATTATGTTATGCATATGTACAAAGAAGCGAAACATGGTTTTCATAATGACTCTACGGGTCGGTATGATCAAAAGAATGCTGAATTAGCTTGGTCAAGATCCTTAGAATTTTTTAGGTTAAAGTTAACAGCAACAGAGTTGCGTTAATCGCTAGCTTAAAAGTTTAATTATTAAATGTTAATAGGCCCTATCAAGGGCCTATTTAGCTTATCTTCAATACTTATAGCTTTCTTAGTTATAATCAGACGCGTAAGTTTCTTCATAGGTATGTGAGTAAAGCTCAAATAAATTTCCAAATGGGTCTTCTAAATAAACCATTTTAGCGGGTTTATTATCATCTTCAGGATGGTATCGCATTATATCCATTCTTACTTTACCGCCAAACTGTTCAGTTTTTTGCATAACTGTTTCAAAGTCATCGGTTTGAAGACAAAAGTGAAAAATGCCGAGACGAGAAAAATCTAGATCATGACGTTCTGCACGTTCTTTCATCTCGAATAGTTCAACGCCAATACCGTCGGTGGTAACTAAGTGAGCAATATTAAAGCCTTTGAAACCCTCACCAAAAACAGCAATACACATTCTACCTATAGCACTTTCACGTTCTTCAATAACTTTAGTATTTCCCATCACAATTTTAAGGCCAAGTACTTTAGTGTAAAACTCAACCGCTTTATCCATATCACCTACCATGAGGCCGACGTGATTCATTTTCATAACATTCTCCAAATTTCGATAATTAATTGCTAATTCGTTTTGATGGAAGAAGTATAGGTGGTATTTTTAATTACATAAAATTATTAAAAGTTATTATGTTGATAATTATATGTTATCAGTTGGAGGGGTACGGAAATAACCTTGTTGAAGTGGCTTTTGTTGAATTTAACTTTTAATGATTAAGCTTGAAAATGGTAGTGCTAATGTTTATATGAAAAAGAGGTCTTAGGTATCTGTATATTTTGATAATCCGTATCCACTAGCCACTCTTTATTCATTCTAAGTAAACGTAAGATAGGTAATTCTTTTAGCCAATTTAACAGTAAAATGACCAAGAAAGATCAGTAATCAATCTTGGTGCATTTATTACAATTATCAACAATCCTAGTGTTTTGCGCGATTTTTGATTATCTCACAAGCCAATTTATCCCATGCCAAGCTATTATAACCAGCAACCATATCGTGATTTATTTCAGTCCATAATAGCTGCGACTTTTTATCGAGCTTAAATGCTGATACATAGTCTTTTCTGACCACGATATATTGATTTTTATAAGGAAGTAGCCACTTTTCTGTTGGGTTATCTAATAAGAATTTTTCAGCTTGTTGATAATCAGAAAACCACTCATTGATATAACCATCAGCCCATTTGGGATAGAAAAAGCTTCCCATCACTAGATCCTCAGCATTTATCTTATTCCCGGATAAAACGTCTTGAGCATGATGCCAATTATCAAAGCCTAATTGTTGAGATACCATAGCTAAGCAGTGCTTTAGTTTTACTTCACCAGCTAATGGCAAAGCAATTTTTTTTAAAGGCTTTTCCATTGTTAGCAATAAGTTACTATCCATTCTGAGTGCTTTTAGTAGTTTTTTAGCCTGTGTTTTTACTTCATTTAATGCAAGTTCCATGATGTCACTCTATTTCAATTTGATTTGTAGATTGAAGTAAAAGTTGTCACCTATCGACAACTCACTGCTTGCTATAAAGGCTGAAGATGGCAAAAAGCTATATTCGCTAAAGACAGAAAAACAAAGTAATAGCAGGGCGATCTGACAAAGCCGATATAATTTATTTAGTGATGAAGCAACTTGGTTATCAGTAGAGAGTACTGATCTAATTTGAGCGTTTTTTTGTGAAGTCACAATTCAATTCCTCTAAGTATAAATGGCATTCCGCAAAGCCTACTTAGTTCATATTGAACTGTTTAATATTTGATATCAGAGTGAATTCATCTTTGGCGGAAAAGGCGTCTCTGCAACCTGAAACCGATTCTAAAGCCAATATTATATTAAGTCAACATTGCTGTTTATCGTTCTCAGGGGGAATTTATTAAAGTGAAATTGCACAAATATAGATAATTGTTATATGTTGCTGGTAAGTAAAATGACCAAGAAAGACCAGTTATCAATCTTGGTGCATTTATAACTATTTCAGCAATTACAACAAACAAGTATCAGGCAGCAACGATCATTACATCAGAATTCGCCATCCGAATGGTAATGTTAGTGCTATGGCGGAAAGATAGCCCGCTCGTTGCATCACTATGCCATAATTGCCTTGTATTTTTAGTCCAAAAAACGGTCTTAATAGATCGGTTCTACGTATTAATTCATAGCCAATAAAACAAGCCACAACGGTAAAAGTAATAAGTAACGTCGGCTCAACGATGGCACCAAGGTGCAGTTTGCTCAAGTTGAAGCCAATGACCAAGATGAGCGTTTGATGGAGGATGTAGAATGGATAAACAGCATCATTAAAATAGCTCAATTTTGCTGATTTCACATTTAAAAATTTGTGTGCGATGGCAAACACTGTCACTACCCCAAGTACCCGCATTAGGCTGTAATTAAACATGCCAAGCATTATTATTACTTCGTTTTGAGGGTGAACCTCATGAATCACGTCTAACCAGACAATATTATAGAAAATGATAAAAGCGCAATAACAAAGTACCGATGCAATAATCAACGGTTTAATATTCTGGCTAATACGTTGCCAAAATACACTATTCCAACCAATAAGGTAGCCATATAGCATTAAGATGAAGCCTAGAGGGTATCGAGCATCTTCCATCTCCCAGGTAATTTGAATGATAAATAATGGCAATGTTGCTAATAAAAGGGCAAGCATGCCGTGGCGATTAAATAACCATGAGATAGCACGATTTACCTGTGAGGAATTTAGCAGTGGTATCAGGCAAAGCAAAACAAGTGAGTATTGCCATAATGCGCGAATAAACCATAAGTGATTAACATCTATATGTGGCCAAATTCCCGACTGGTATTTACTAAAAATGTTACTGTTGGAAGAGAAAAACTCTCCTAAGAATTGCCAGTAATTCATATTGAGATCGCCACTGTAGCTCATTTGCACATAAAGCTGTGGTGGCACTACAACTAAAATGCCAAATAGCAGCGGCAATAATAATCGAAACGAGCGTAAGGTGATAAAACGCCAAACAGACACTTTGACCATGATGAATCGAATGGCAATCCCCGATATCACCCACAAAACAGGCATTCGCCATGGCTCAACAATGAGCATGATATTTTCGAGAAATTGAGATTGGTAAAGGCTTTTTGCATGCCAACCCCAGTTTTCTACATAAAACATACCAGTGTGAAATAAAATCAGTAAACCAAAAACCAATATTCGCAGCCAATCGAGATCGTAGCGACGGCTTGGCATGTCATCGTGCTTTGGTACAAATAACTTGGCTAGGCTAGCCCAATAAACGCTATTGTTAGTAATCATTGTTATGTAAATCCTGTTAACTTATGATTGCCATAGCATTACAGGAAAACATCACTAATAATTGTTAAAAGTGCTGTTATTACAGCAGTTAGGGATAAGCGGTGGAATATAGGGATGAGAAAATCTACTCATGAGCAACCGAGATAAATGACTAAACTTGCACATTTTCAAAAATATAAACTTCGTTATGAAATGGCGATATTATTTTGCTTTTTCTTCATCAATAATACCTTGTTGGCAACGTCAGTTATTATGGAAGCGCAACGAAAAGACGCAGCATTACCTTTCCAGTTATGGGAACCCTTTTTATGGGAATATGCCAGTGCGATAAGCGTGTTACTGCTCTTTCCTGTAATCGTATTGCTGCTAAGGAAACTGCCATTTGACTGGTTGTCCATCAAACGGTCATTATTTTATTATTTTCTGGCGTCTATTCTATTCTCGCTTAGTCATGTATCAATTATGGTGGCTATCAAAGAAGCCGGGTATTTTTTAATGGGCGGAAATTACCAGTTTGGTGATTTTTGGTTTGAACTCTTTTATGAATACCGAAAAGATTTATGGAGTTTTATCTTTTTTATCCTATTTATTCACGCTTATAATTTTATTCTTAGTCGTTTACAAGGTGAAGCCAACCCGATTGGCCAAAGTGAAGAAGAGAGCATTAAACCAAGTTTTGATCGACTATTAGTTAAAAAGCTAGGTAAAGAATTCATCATCAAAGTTGAAGAGGTTGAGTGGCTTGAGGCATCAGGAAATTATGTTAATTTACACGTAAACGGACGTATTTATCCTACTAGAGCAACATTAGCTAAGTTAGTTGAACAAATTACTGCGAAAGGCTTTTGCAGAATACATAGATCACATGCGCTTAATTTGGAGCGTATTGAGTCAATTACCCCGTTAAGTAGTGGTGACAGTGAAGTAAAGCTTGATACCGGTAAAGTGCTGAATTTATCAAGACGCTATAAAGATAGTTTTAAAGCCCAATTAGGATAGTTAACAAGGTAATGCTAACAACGGCATCTAATAACTATTGCTGTTGTTAGATGCTGTTGTTAGCGACAAACGACTTATCTGTATTTAAATAAGTATTCTAATTCTCAAATATTATTCTATGGGCGGTTGGGTTATCTTGCGAATGTTTTTCAGTGCATCGACACTAAAGCCTTGGTCATAGAAATAGAGTATTTCACCTTCATTATCAATTAAAATAACTCTGGCATTGTTTGGATTTTCGTTGCCGGTAAATTTTTGAATCTTGTCGCCATCTTTATAGATAGTGATAACACCTTTCCAAAGCTGTTTTGGAATGCCCTTTCTCATACCGTTATCTATCATGGTACTGAACATACGAGGAAACATACCTTGGATAGTCGGTATTTCATAAACATCAACCTTGGTTTCAGTCATATCAAGAGCAATTAACCACCTATCAATGTCAAATTGTGAATTTTGTTTATAGCCCACTAAAAGCAATGTCCTTTTACCTGTAAAGTCAGTAGGTATAGTAATATCTTCTTTTTCGAGGTTTTGTCCCGATACTGTGGGAAAAGTTTTTCCTGTAATCGATTTGTTTGGGTGTTGTGTGCTGCACCCAGTCGTAATCAAAAGGATTAAGCTAATAAAAAGTATGCGCATGTATGATATCTCAAAAAGTTTAAGTATTTTCTAACCATAAGTACGCAGTAAAAAGTGGTTTAGATCACAAGTCATGGTGATGTGTTATTGCACGTTTTTTAAAAGCAGTAATGTGAAGGTACTGACTGTAAAAGAAAAGCTTAGTTTTAGTGAACCTTATATCTTTAACATTCGTATGAAGTTTTATCTATTGTAGTCATAATAAATGAGGTAAACGCCTTTATGATAAATTTGCCGAATGCGCTTAGGGTTTTTAACCAAGTAATATCTCAAGGGGAAAAAAAGGACGGCGTTTATCGCTTGGGCGAGCTTTTAGCTTGGTATGATTTTGATGGTTATAGCTGTTATTTAGGTTATAGGGAGCTAGTGTTGAGTATTTATTTTCATAGTAAATTCTCTTGTGATTATGAAGATGATAAAACGCTTGTTGAGTTTTTAAACCTCATTGATAACCACGCTTCTATTACTGAGAACCATCAATGAAATATTTAGTTTTTCCTATGAATGTTTTTTTAGGTGCCAGCTTAATAGCAACAAAAGCCTTTAGTTTTTCACCTGAGATAAATCACAATAACCATAAGGTCTCTATAATGCTTACAACATCAGAAAGCCTTGAGGAATGGCGCATCACTAATGACGGTGTGATGGGCGGACTTTCCAAGGGCAGTGTTAGTATAAAGAATAATGCAATAAACTTTACCGGTACTATTTCAACAGAGAACAATGGTGGCTTTACCAGTGTTTTTAGAAGAGTAGCACCTTTACCTAAAACCCTTAAAAGTATCCGCATTCTTGTTAAAGGCGATGGTAATAGATTTCAGTTGAGAGTAAGAAGTAAAGTGTCTCGCTATTCATTGGCCTATAAAATTAGCTTTCCAACAACGGTTAACAAGGCAGTAAGTCACACATTTAAACTTGCTGATCTTAAGGCATCCTTTCGTGGCCGAGATATTGAAAATGCTCCGACACTAAGTGCATCAACGATTGAGCAAGTTGGTTTTTTATTTACAGAAAAACAAGCTAAGGGCTTTGATATTTCTATCCTAGCCATAGATTTTTTAGAGTCGAGCTTTGAAGAAGAAAATTTATGAATAGAGTCAGCCCTAAAGCCTTACTTCACAGTAAATGGACAAAAATAATGATAAAGAATAAAGAGAAACACTTTATTATTACTAAGGTAACGTTCGATGAAGACCAAGCGGTAATTGAATGCATTATAGAAGCGGTGATATCAAAAAATGACTATAAAATTAACTGGCGTGATCTAAAAGATAGCACTTTGTGGAAAATTGGTTGGCAATAAGGCAAGGCGTCGTATAAGAGATAAAGGCTACTAACGTAGCGCAAAGTGCAATAAAATATCATACGTAATCTTGATAAAATTTTCTTACCATAAAATATTCTCTCCCTTCCAATCTATAAAACTGGCTTCGCCATCAACAGACATATTATTAACAATTGAGAGTAGTTGCTCGGCGACAAATTCGCTGGTAAAAAGCTTACCTTCAGGCACATTGTTTTGAAATGGTTTAGAAAGTGGAGAATCGGTTGTACC
>Ga0105348_1000937_pt1 | contig 20641 bp, 18 predicted proteins | sample EN8Hudsemesocosm_2_FD_83504 | JGI IMG/M metagenome (GOLD analysis project Ga0105348, IMG submission 83504) | Methane-oxidizing microbial communities from mesocosms in the Hudson Canyon - EN8C Hudson Canyon | ecosystem: Environmental > Aquatic > Marine > Cold seeps | place: Hudson Canyon... | reverse complement strand
TGCTGCGGTGATTGCTTGTGAGGGCTATATTGACGAAGTGAACGAACATACACACCTGATTCGTGCTGACTTTATTAATATTTCAGATGTAGATCAAGAGCAACTTATTCAATACGTGATTAAACGGCAAGCACAGCAACTCTCAGAACAACGTGAATCAAGTGCGTAATGACTACCTTTAAGTCTAGAGGTTCAGGCGAAAGTAATCACTAGATAGCTTTGCACGACTCAAACTCTATGTCATTCCGGCGTGCTTTTTAGCCGGAATACAGCTGAAAAGTACGCCGGAATGACAGCATTATTTAGTCAAACGGCTGTTGTTAAAAGCCCCTCACTAACAGTTGCTACTCATAAACGCAGGCTTTATTTCGTCCAGTTTGTTTCGCCTGATACAAGGCTTTATCAGCATGCTGATATATTTGCCAGGCATTTTCGGTCTCGTCAGAGGCTTTAGCGATGCCAAATGAGGCGGTTATTTTTATCTCTTCACCTTGCCAACAGCTAGTACTGTTTTCAATAGAACTTCGAATGCGTTCTGCTAAATTAGTGGCTGAATTCAGGTCGCAGTCACAGGCAATAATACTTATTTCTTCGCCTCCTACTCTAGCAGCAATTTCATTTTTTCGGCAATTGGCCATAATTGTGGATGAAACGCTTTTAAGTACTTCGTCGCCAGCCTGGTGGCCATAGCTATCATTTACATGCTTAAAAAAATCAAGGTCTATAAGAATGACAGCTAAAGGGCTAGCGTTTCGCTGGTGGCGTTCGAATTCCTGTTCCAGGCGGTTTTTGAAATACCGTTTATTATAGAGTGAGGTTAGGCCATCCGTTAATGCCAGGTCGGTAATAATTTGCTCACGAAGTCCGATAAAGTAACCAAGAGCAGAAAAAATAATAATGGTTGTTAGTGTGATATATGAATATAGCAGAGAGTCGATATTTTCTTCTGCGAAAGGGTCTCTGCCTGCCAGCCATTGAACTAATATCCAGCCGGAGGGAGCGCCTAAGGCAAGTAACAGTCCAAATAATGCGCGTAATAAAGGCAGGGATATAAAATGCGTTAATTTTGTTGATAGTTTTGCATTAGCGTTACGAATTAAAGTCATAGTGGTTAACTTCCTACGCTTTTTATTGTGCATTTTTTATGATCTACATCTTCAGGTTAGCACTAATGTTCTAAAAATGACTGATCTTTATCAAGAAAAAAAGGTATAACCATACAAATTACTACCCATGCTTGGCTCGCTTGAGCTAGGCTTAAATTATAAAAAGAATTTATAGCACGGTGAGTGGCATGTTAGTAAAAGAATTAATGAATGAAAGGCCTTTGATTGTCGCTTTGGAAACAAGCTTGAAAGAAGCCGTCTCAAAAATGGCTGAAACACGTAGTTCATGTCTTTTGGTCGTTTCAGAGCAACAACCTGTGGGGATTGTAACAGAGAGAGATGTCGCTACGCTGTTTGCAGATGTTCTATCGGGTCAGGGGGATCTTGATCGGCAAGTGCAGGACGTGATGACAACTGACCCCGTATGTGTGAGTGAAAATAGTTTGTTCAAAGATGCTTTGATGTTGTCTCGTAGCCGAAAATTAAGACATTTACCGGTATTAAATGATCAAGACTTATTAGTCGGTTTAGTCACACAAACTAACTTGGTTGATGCTTATGCAGGCTTGGTTGATAAACAGGATGAGTTGGAAAGTAGTGTCGAGCAACTAAGATTATTATCACTTGAAGATCCTTTGTTAGGTATTGGTAATCGAAGAGCAATGGAGGTGGACCTAGCCTTTACTGAAGCCGATGCGGTTCGTCACCATAAAAGCTATGCTGTCGCTTTGTTAGATATTGATTTTTTCAAAAGTTTTAATGACACTTATGGTCATCAGACAGGGGATGACGCCCTAAGAGTTGTTGCTCAGGCTATTAAAAAAACTGTCAGAACATCAGACCGGGTTTTTCGCTATGGCGGTGAAGAAATTCTTATTTTGATGCCTGAAGCGAATGAAATAAGTGCATTTAAATGTGCTGAACGAGTACGACAAGCTGTTGAGCAATTAAATATCCCGCATGCTGGTTCGCCATTAGATATTTTAACCTTGAGTGGCGGAATTTCTGCGGAAATAGAAGGAGACTGGGTTAAACTGGTCGAACAGGCTGATAAAGCACTTTATGCATCAAAAAATGCTGGTCGAAATAAGATTATGAAAGCGTCTTAGCCTAAAGATGTATTATCTTTGGTGGGCGTTTCTTCAGAAAAATAGGCTGAACTGATGCGGTTTCGGCCATGATGCTTTGATTGATAAAGCAGGGTGTCTGCTAAAGCAATTAGTTTACTGCTTGATGCCGTAAAAGGCGCTACTAAAGCGGATAAACCAAAGCTTGCGGTTAGGGATATTGTCTTCTCACCGGTTGAAATATGATGGAATTCAATCTTTTTTCGTAGCTCCTCTGTTTGTATAATCGCTTCTTCAAGTGTTGTGCCGTCTAAAATAGCGATAAATTCCTCTCCCCCATAGCGTGCGACAATATCTGTTTCCCGCTTAAACTGATCTTGTAATAGTTTTGAAATAATACTTAAACAGTTGTCACCGGCTTGATGCCCATAAGTGTCATTAACGGCTTTGAAGTGGTCTATGTCGAGCATCACGACGGTTAAGGGGATATGATGGCGTCGAGCATTGGCTAAGGCACTGTCCAGAGCTGTATCAAAGTACTGTCGATTATACAGTTTAGTTAAACCATCTCGTTGGCCAAGGAAGGTGAGTTTGTCTTCACGTTCCTGAATACTTAAGCGCATACTATCCATGGCTGTAGCAATAGAAGATAACTCATCACTGGTATTGGTTTTAATCGGCACATTATAATTACCGGATGCCACTTTATGGGCTGAACGCATTAAACTTCGAACGGCTTGGTTCATCGTACTGTACAGGCCAATATAGACATAGGTGATTAATAACACCATGATGCCAACGCTTGCGTAAAATATACCAAGATGCTGCAAGCTATTTTGGTAGTCCTGTTCAAGTAAATCATCTGATAGTTGAAAAAGTAAACGGTTGTGTTGATAAATAGACTCAAAAATCTCTGTCAGATGCTTGAAGTACTCCACTGAGCTTCCTGTCAGGGATAAGGAGGCAATCAGTTCCTGATACAAACGCTCGCGAGCATTAATGAAATCTTGTTTTATTTTAGATGTTTTTATTTCAGGGTATGCATTAATTAAAGTGCGATACTCTTCTGCCTTTATATCAATCTGATCAATTAATTTAGTGAGTGTTTGGTAGGCTTTTTCTAGTACGGAAACACCGTAAGAATCTACAAATTTTTGTTCCAGGTACAAAGTGCCAAAGGTTCTGGCCTGGCCTAAAGCATGCAAGTAAGCCTCGTTTTCATTAAGCAAATTTATGGTATCAACAGTATTGCTGCTATTGCGTGAACGAGAAACAAAAGCGTAAGACAGGCGTGTTCGCCAGCTATAAGCTTGGTTGATTAAAATGTGCGCGTCTTCAAATACGCCGTCTATACCTGCCGCCTCATTTCCTCGAATTAGACTGTCGCTATTAATTATAGATTCAAGCTTGGCTAAAAAACCCTTGTGTTTAACTGATGCTGGATTTTCCTGTAGTTGGGTTATTTGTAGCAAGACGCTTTTTTTTGCCACCTCAAGTTTGTTGTTAAACGGGGTTTCACTTTGCCATGAGGTGATTACAGATAAATCACGAAGCGTTTCTAAGTCTTCAATTAACTTGGTAGCGATTTGTAAATAACTCAAGCCGGCCTTGGTTAATTTGGCTTGATTTGCTTCTTGATGAAGCGAGTATGCAAGCTGTCCTGCAAATAACGTCAAAGGAATGGCAAATAATGACGCCAGGAGTACGAATTTACTTCGATAGCTCATGCGATTCATTAGGAAAAAAATAGGGCGAATAAGTAGGTTCATTTAAAATTAGTCATCATAAGAAATCTTTCTATTAGTTTAGCAGTGGACTCAATTTTATTTGTGAAGTTTTGAAAACTATCTTCATTGAAATTTGGCATTTAATTTGAAAATTTACACGATAAAAAAGATGGTGTTTGTGTGTACTATTAATATTATACTTCAGTAAATGTACTGAAAATAAATTAGGCAAAAAGAAGGCTGTTCAAGAACAATGCTAAGAAAAATACTATTATCATACTTATTTGTCAGTTTAAGTATCTTTGTTTCTGTGCAAGCTTATGCTCAAGATAAGCATTACATGATTGTAGGGACAGGTGGTGTTACTGGAGTGTATTATCCAACAGGTGGTGCGATTTGTCGTATGGTGAACCGTTTACGGGCTGAGCATGGGATTCGTTGTGGCGTTGAGAGTACTTTAGGGTCGGTTTATAACCTTGAAAAAGTGCGTGAACAAGATCTTGATATGGGCGTGGTGCAGTCTGACTGGCAATTTCATGCCTATAACGGCACTAGTGAGTTTGGCGAAGTTGGGCCAGATGCAGATTTACGTTCGGTATTTTCCATTTATTCTGAACCATTTACCGTTGTCGCACGTAAAGATTCGGGTATCAAGTCTTTTGGAGACTTAAAAGGTAAGCGAATCAATCTGGGGAACTTAGGTTCTGGTCATCGTGCCACCATGGAAGTGCTGATGAAAGCGATGGGTTGGACGCGTAGTATGTTCTCGCATGTTTCCGAAGTGAGGTCTTCAGATCACGCTGAAGCACTTTGTAATAACGAATTTGATGCGTTGGTTTTTATGGTTGGTCATCCTAGTGCATCTATCAAAGAAGCTACGACTGCATGTGATAGTGTATTGATTGATGTGACAGGAGTTGCGGTGGATAAAATGGTGGCAGAGAATGCTTATTACAGTGATGCCACTATTCCTGCCGGTATGTATCGTGGAAATGAACATGATATTAATACTTTTGGTGTGGGGGCGACCTTTGTAGCGTCGAGTAAAACACCCGATGAAGTGGTCTATCAATTAACCAAAGTAGTGTTTGAAAATTTTGATAAGTTTAAGAAGCTTCACCCTGCTTTTAATAACTTACGGAAAAGACAGATGGTGACAGATGGTTTGTCTGCGCCATTGCATAAGGGTGCAGAGCGTTATTATCGAGAAGTTGGTTTAATGTAGCTTGTTTTGAATAGATAGTGATCGCGGCGCTTGGCCGCGACCAAGTGTACTTACTTCGAAAGCAGAGAAATATCTGCCACTTTCAAAAAGAGTTCTCTAAGCTGATTTAGCAGAATCAAACGATTGGTTTTCAGCGCTTCATCTTCCACCATCACCATTACATCATCAAAAAACTGATCAACAGGCTTTTGCAGTGTGGCTAGAGCCGCAAGAGCATTTTCGTAGTCTCCTTTGTCAAACAAGGGGGTGACTTTCTCACCGAGTGCGTCCAACTGCTTTGCAAGTTCGATTTCGGCTGCATCAGCAAGTAAATCGCTGTTGACTTGTTTACCGCTTAGATCGGTGTCTTGTTTTGCCAGTATGTTTGATACACGCTTATTCGCTGCAGACAATGCCTGTGCTTCTTCCAAGTCATGAAAGGTACTTACGGCTTTAACGCGCTTATCGAAATCGACCGGGCGGGTTGGGCGACGGGCACATACGGATAAGAATACTTCTGCCGAAATATTTTCATCTTCATACCATGCGCGAAAACGCTCCAGCATGTAAGTGACTAATTCCTGTTCCGTATTGTCATTTTTCAATGACTTGTTTTCTGAACTGTTGTATTGCGCAATTGACCATGAAATTATTTCGCTTAGATCAAGGTTAAGTTGTTTCTCAACAATGACACGTAAAATACCTAAAGCGGCACGGCGCAGGGCAAAAGGATCTTTTGTGCCTGTGGGCGGTTGCTTGATACCAAATAAGCCAACGAGTGAATCCAGCTTTTCAGCAATTGATAAAGCTTGGCCTGTTTTGGTGGCAGGTAAAGTATCGCCAGCAAATTTAGGCATGTATTGCTCGTTTAAAGCCAGTGCAATTTCTTCAGATTCACCGTCAAAGCGGGCATAGTGGGTGCCCATAATGCCTTGTAAGTCTGTGAACTCCAGTACCATTTCGGTGACCAGATCAGATTTTGCCAGTATGCCAGCGCGCTCTGCTTCTTTTGCATCACCACCAATCTTCTGGCTGATAAGTGCAGCGAGTTTTGATACGCGTTCGGTTTTATCGAAGACTGTTCCGAGTTCTTTTTGAAAGACAATTTTTTTGAGTTGTTCGCGTCGTGCTTCCAGGTTTGATTTCTTATCAGTTTCAAAGAAGAAGGCTGCATCCGAGAGTCTTGGGCGAATAACACGCTCATTACCCTGAATAACCTGAGCCGGGTCAGTGCTTTCAATATTGGCGATGGTGATGAAGTTAGGCATCATCCCGCCTTTGCTATCTAATAAATGAAAGTACTTCTGGTGTTCTTTCATGGATGAGATCAGTGCTTCAGTTGGGACTTCAAGAAAACGCTCTTCAAATCGACCTAATAAAGGCACTGGCCATTCGTTTAATGAAGTTACCTCATCCAATAAATCTTCATCAATGACAGCTGCACCACCTTCTGTTCTGGCTATTTCTTGTACGCCTAAACGAATTTTCTCTTTTCGTTTATCATAGTCCGCAATCACTTTTCCTTGCTCAAATAGCACTTTTTCGTAGTCATTGGCCTGGGTGATTATGATTTCACCTTCGCTATGGAAACGGTGCCCACGCGTTGTGTTGCCATTCGGGATATCCAGAATGCTGCCCGGCACAACTTTTCCACCAAAGATCATCAATACCCATTGAAGAGGTCGAACAAATTCAACTTTTTGAGCTCCCCAGCGCATACGCTTTGAAATGGGTAGTTTGCTGAGAGACTGGTCTACAATGGCATTTAGCAATGAAAGTGTGCTCTGGCCTTTTTCGGTGCTGCGATAGACTAGCCAGGTGCCTTTAGGGGTTTCCTGCTCTTCCAATTGTTCTGGTTCAATCTTTAATGACTTGGCAAAGCCTTGTAATGCGCGCGAAGGGTTGCCTTCAGCATCAAAAGCAGCTTTCTTGGATGGTCCTTTTTTCTCAACGATTTTATCAGCTTGATTGGTTTCTAAGCCGGTAATACGAAGTGCCAAGCGGCGAGGGCTGGCGAAAGATTTTGCGCTTTCAAAGTTTAAATCGGCATCTTTAAGGCCGTTTTTGATACCCTTTGAAAAAGCATCGGATAACTTTTTAAGTGACTTTGGTGGTAACTCTTCAGTACCAATTTCAACTAAGAAATCTTGTGTTAATGATGTTTCTACTGACATGTTATTTGTCTCCCTTGCTTGCTTCGAGCTTGGCGAGAACTTCGTTTCGAAGTGCTTCAGGGGCCAGCGGGAAACCTAATTCTTTTCGACTGTCAAAATAGCTTTGTGCTACAGCGCGCGCTAAAGTTCTAACGCGTAAAATAAAGCGCTGACGTTCCGTTACCGAGATTGCATGACGCGCATCCAGCATGTTGAAGGTGTGTGAGGCTTTGAGAACCAGTTCGTAAGCGGGTAAAGGTAAACCCTGGTCAATCATGCGCTGGCTTTCAGTTTCGAAATTGTCAAAATTTGCAAAGAGCACATCGGTGTTCGCGTGTTCAAAGTTGTAAGTCGACATTTCAACTTCGTTTTGATGGAACACATCGCCGTAAGTTACATCACCATTCGGGCCGTGTGCCCAGACAAGGTCATAAACACTATCAACACCTTGAAGGTACATGGCGATACGTTCCAAGCCATAAGTGATTTCACCTGTTACCGGGAAACATTCAAGGCCGCCCACTTGTTGGAAGTAGGTGAATTGGGTGACCTCCATACCGTTTAACCATATTTCCCAACCTAAACCCCAGGCACCTAAAGAGGGGGACTCCCAGTTATCTTCTACAAAGCGCACGTCATGTACATTGGTATCAATGCCCATGGCTTGTAGTGATTCAAGATAAAGCTCTTGAATATTAGGTGGCGACGGCTTTAAAACCACCTGAAACTGGTAGTAATGTTGTAAACGGTTTGGATTTTCGCCATAGCGGCCATCTGTTGGGCGACGACTTGGCTGCACATAAGCGGCATTCCAGGTTTCCGGACCAATTGAGCGCAGAAAGGTTGCCGGGTGAAAGGTACCAGCCCCAACTTCCATATCTAAAGGTTGAAGAACAACACAGCCTTTACTGGCCCAAAAGTTCTGAAGTGCAAGGATTAGCCCTTGAAAGGTTTTAACGTCAGGCTCATTTTTATTAGAGCAGGTCTCGTTAGACACGGTCATACCACCAAATGTTATTTTAAAAGTTCGGCATTATACCTTAAATTACCTACAGTTGGTGCGGTCTATTCATTGATGTACTTCAAAATTTCGACCACTTGTTCAGGTGTTTCGGTGACAGCCATGGCTGCGCCATCAATTTCCTTTAATGGGTGGGTTAATTCAGGGGCGTGCATCACAATAATGGGTTTGCCTTGTCCAATAGCTATGCCTGCATCGAAGGCGGCGTTCCATTGTTTATACTTTTCACCAAAGCGAACGACTACGATGTCTGACTTTTTAATCAAGCTCATGGTGCGCAATGCATTAATTTTGGCTGCTTTGTGGTCTTTCCAAAAATTATTATTCTCTTCTCCCAAAATTTTCACGCCCACTTCATCACTGGCTTCATGGTTGGTAATAGGAGAGTAAACGTTAGCATCTACGCCGCTTTCAACTAGACCTTTAGTTATGCGTTCACGCCAATCCGAGTGTATTTCGCCAGAAAGATAAATACTGTATTTCATAAATGTAAGTCCCAAGATTAAAAATTTGTGCTATACCTGTGTATGTAATGTTAAAGGAATCAGTGCTGTAATTAAATAATAGTGGTAGGGAATATCCCACAAGGAGCATAATTGCATGGCAATATACGATCACAAGTACGGAGATCTTTCGTATTTTCGAGTTTTTAGAGCATGGGGTGGTGAAGAGCACCAGGAATATGTTCGTATCAAGCGTAGTCGCGAAGCGGCACACAAAAAAGCATTAGAAATTGATGCGCGTTTTGAAAAAGCACAAAAGGCATTCTGTTTAAAGCAAGCAAGGCAGCCTGAATACCATGTTCGGCCTGATGGGCATATTCGTGGCTTACGACGAATTTTGGTAAAGCGTAAAGGACGCAGTCCTTCAGATGTTTTCGAATTAAGAGTAAATGTTCCCTGGGAATCCGAGATCAAAAGAACCACGATATCTGTCGGGGTGCATGGTCCAGAAAAAGCATTCAAATTATCAATAGATAAAGTCTGTGAATGGTATGGTTTGAAACCTCAATCAGAGGCACGTAAAACTATGATGGCGTGTAGTGTTCTCTATTTGCAGGATGAGTTGCAAAAAGCAGGAGGTATGAAATTGGTTGATACTAAGCCTGATGATGCTGCAAACACCGTTGCTGAGCAGGCTTACCAGAAAGCAAAAGAAGAAATTGCAAATCTGAGGGGCGGCTTAATGAAAGGTATTAAGCGCTTTACGGCTTAAATTTTGATGATTGATGATTGATGATTTATGTTAGAAAGCTAGAAGCAGAAAAAAATCTGACATCTAGCTTTTCCTTAGTTCCTCCAGAAGGAGGGGGTAAAGAGGATCAATAAGGTGAAAATTTCCAAACGGCCCATTAACATTGCAAAGCAAAGTATCCATTTTGCAGTATCTGGAATATTGCCGTAATGGATCGATACATCTCCTAAACCTGGTCCAAGATTATTAATGCTCGCACCCACTGCCGACCAAGCAGTAACTTGGTCCATTCCTGTTGCTAGTAGTAGCAGCAAGAGTATAACAAATACAAATAAGTAAACGGAAAAGAACCCCCATACAGCTTCTATAACGCGATCAGGGACCGGTTTTTTGCCGAGTTTGACCGGGATAATGGCATTGGGGTGGATCAAACGTTTTACCTCTCTAAGACCTTGCTTGTAGATGAGCAGTACGCGAATGGCTTTCATGCCTCCTCCAGTTGAGCCTGCACAGCCGCCAACAAAGGCGACCAAAAACAATAAAAAGGGTAGTACGAATGGCCAACTGGTAAAGTCTGCTGTTGCAAAACCAGTGGTGGTTGCAATGGAAACGACTTCAAATAAGCCTTTTACCATGGCGTCGGAAAGTTCATAGGTGCCTGTAATATATAAAACTGACATGGTCAGTATGGCAACCAAGCTCATTAATGAAGCATAAAAACGGAATTCAGGGTCTTTTACATACACAGTCCAGTTATTGCTGCGCCAGGCGGTAAAATGAAGTGCAAAGTTAATTCCCGCAGCAAACATAAAGAAAATCGCAATAAGTTCAATTAGATGGTTGTCAAAATAACCAATGCTGGCATCGTGGGTGGAGTAGCCGCCAATCGCAATGGTTGAGAAACTATGACAAATAGCATCAAACAGTGACATACCAGCCCCCCAGTATGCCAGTGCGCAAGCTGCTGTGAGGCCAAGGTAAATGTACCATAAGGCTTTGGCTGTTTCGGTAATGCGAGGTGTGAGCTTGCTGTCTTTAACCGGGCCTGGGGTTTCTGCCCTATAAAGCTGCATACCACCAATGCCGAGCATGGGCAGAATAGCGACTGCGAGTACGATCAAACCCATGCCGCCAAACCATTGTAATTGTTGTCGATACCATAAAATTGATTTGGGGAGTTGATCGAGGCCGGTAATGACAGTAGCGCCTGTAGTGGTTAGCCCGGAAAGTGATTCAAAATAGGCATCGACATATTGAAGGTCCAGAGCATCTGAAAGGAATAGTGGAATCGAGCCGCTAATACTGAGTACCAACCAGAAAAGTACGGTCACGACAAATCCGTCACGTACACGTAGCTCTTTTCTAAGTTTGCGTACGGGTAGCCAAACTAAAATTCCCGTCCCCAGTGTAATCACAAATGCGTGTAAAAACGCATTGATCTGATGATCATCATAAATGATGGAGACCAGAATCGGTGGCAGCATACTTAAGCTAAAAATCATCAGCAAAATGCCAAGAATCCGGCATATAGTTGAAAAGTGCATTAAATTTGTTCCTAGAAAAATGACAGGCCGACTTGGAATAACTTTTCGACTTCACGTACTTTTTGTTTATCAACTAAAAAAAGAATGACGTGGTCATCGGCTTCAATACGAATATGGTCATGCGCAATCAGTACTTCTTGCTTGCGAACAATAGCGCCAATCGTAGTGCCCGTTGGAAGTTTGATTTCATCCAATCGCTTGCCGACTACTTTTGACGAATGTTCGTCTCCGTGTGCAACCGCCTCAATAGCTTCTGCTGCACCACGTCGTAAGGCGTGAACATTAACAACATCACCTTTACGAATATGTGTAAGCAGACTGCCAATGGTTGTTTGTTGCGGGGATACGGCAATATCAATTTCTCCCCCCTGAATTAAATCGACATAATCCGGGTTGCTGATCAGTGCAATCACTTTACGGGCGCCAATACGTTTTGCAAGCATGGATGCCATGATGTTGGCTTCGTCATCGTTGGTGACGGCAATAAAGACATCAGTATCTTCGATGTTTTCTTCTAGTAGTAAGTCCTTTCCTGCGGCGTTGCCATGTAAAACAATCGCTTTTTCGAGCGATTCAGATAAGGCTACACAACGCTCGTGATAGGTCTCGATAATCTTCACTTGGTAGCGGCGTTCAAGCTGTTTGGCTAGGCGGAAACCAATATTACCGCCTCCGGCAATAATAATTCGACGATACTTTTTCTCAAGTGGTTGAAGTTCACTCATGACGGAGCGGATATGATCTCTTGCCGCGATGAAAAATACTTCATCATCCACTTCGATAATGGTTTTGCCTGAAGGAATTATTGAGTGGCCCTGGCGAAAAATTGCTGCCACACGTGTATCGATATTTGGCATATGTTGGCGTAGTAAAGAAAGCTCGTGCCCTATGAGTGGTCCGCCTTCACAGGCTTTTATTGCCACTAGGCGGGCTTTGCCGTTGGCGAAGTCCAGTGCTTGTAAGGCGCCAGGGTATTCAAGTAAACGGGTAATGTGTTTGGTGACTACTTGTTCCGGGCTAATTAGTACATCAATTGGAAAGGCTTTGTTGGTGAATAGCTCTTTTTTTGCCAGATAAGGGGTTGCACGAACCCGGCAAATTTTGCTCGGAGTTTTAAATAAAGTGTAAGCAACCTGGCAGGCTGCCATGTTGACTTCATCACTATTGGCGACAGCAATAAGCATATCTGCATCTTCGGCTCCGGCTTGTTCTAGTATGTTGGGGTGGGCACCTTGTCCATGAACGGTACGAATATCCAGATGATCCTGAAGTTCTCTCAGGCGAGCTCCGTCATGATCGATAACGGTAATGTCATTTTCTTCGTTTGCCAGGTTTTCGGCGAGTGTTCCACCTACCTGGCCTGCGCCAATAATGATAATTTTCATAATCTCGTCACAATTGCCATAGTCTTGTTAATAAAATCGTATCGTTATTTAAAGAATGAGTCGTATTTAATTATTAGGCTCTACCTTTCTAAGGCATGCATAAAAGAACCCGTCATGACTCTCCTGCTGTGGGAAAAGCTGTCGGCCAAAGCCGGTATCTATTCCCCAATCGGCTTCAATCGGCTGTAATATCGCACTTGGCTCACTTTTAAGGAAGCGTTCGATAATCCGGCTATTTTCTTGCGAAAAGATGGAGCATGTTGCATAAAGAAGTTTGCCACCTTGCTTCAGTGTTGGCCAGAGCGATGTCAGTAATTCTAGCTGTAAACTGGCTAAATTTTTTATGTCGTCTTCTTTTCGAAGTAATTTGATGTCAGGATGACGTCTAATCACGCCTGTAGCACTGCAGGGAGCATCTAATAAAATTCGATCGAACGGTTGTTTATCCCACCATGTGTCAACTTGTTCTGCCTGGGCTGTTTGGACTTTAGCTGAAAGCTTGAGACGTTTAAGGTTTTCACCAATCAGTGCACTGCGTTTTGGGTCTGAATCGAGTGCCAGCATGTCCAGGCTTGCTTGTGTTTCCAGCATTGCACAGGTTTTTCCACCAGGTGCTGCGCAAGCATCGAGGATTTTTTGCTCAGGTTTTAAATCCAGTAGCGTGCAACATAACTGGGCGGCTTCATCTTGAACGCTCAGGTCACCTTCTGAAAAATTTGGCAAGAGTGCGACGTTGCAGGGCTTGGTTAGCGATATGCCATTAGGTGAAAAGGGGCTTGGTCTTGCATCGATGTCGGCTGATAGCAGTTGTTTCAGGTAGTCATCCCGGCTGATGCGCTGCTGATTTACGCGCAATGTCATGGGGGGGTGTTGATTGTTTTGCTGTAAAATACTATCGAATTGCTCGGGCCAGTTAAATTTTAATTTCTCGCGTATCCACTTTGGGTGGCTGGCTATCGCGTTATCTAATGGAGATGTTTTTTCAATGCCAATGATTTTACGTAGTACTGCATTGATCAAGCCTTTCAGTTTTCTAATGCCTAGTTCTTCTGCGGCTGCGACGGTCTCATTTAAGGCTGCATGGCTTGGGATGCGTGTATATTGAAGTTGGTAAGCCCCAATTTTCATCAGCGTTTCTGCAATTTTGTCGTGCTTGTGAAGCGGTTTTTTTAGAAATTGATTATGTTGTGTCTCTAAATGAAAATACCAGCGGCAAGTACCAAAAACTAGTTCTTGGAGTAAGGCTTTGTCTTTTTCAGCTACTAATTCACTGGCAGCCGGAAGCAAGGTATTGAGTGATAGCTGGTGAATCACCACCTCATGAACAACCTGGCAAGCAATAGCACGTACGCTTTTTGGTTTATTTGTCTTTAGTGAGCTCTTTGAATTGCTCAAGAGGAAGTGTCCTCATTATCTTTAAATACAAGGTGATCTCCGGTATTTAGTATATCTTTGCCGCCATTAAAAAAGGCCAGTGCGTCGATTGCCTTGGCGCCAGGTAACTGCAATTTAAGAATGCGGATAGCATTTTCGCCACAACGCACCACAATACCCTGCTTATTTTTTTCAAGTACGGTGCCTGCTTGACTGTCGTCTTGAATGACCACTTCTTGTGCTTCAAATATCCGTACACGTTCATTATTCAAGTTTAAAAAAGCAACAGGCCAAGGGTTGAATGCGCGAATCATCAGGCATATTTGCTGGGCGCTTAGCTTCCAGTTAATCTCGGCTTCTTGTTTTGTGAGTTTGTGTGCATAGTTTGCCAGTTCGTTATTTTGCACCTCTCCAGTTGCTGGTGGTTGATCATTGATTCTATCAAGGTAAGCTAAAATGGCATCTGCGCCTATTTTAGACAGACGGTCATGCAGTGTACTGCCGTTATCAGTAATACTGATTGGCGTAGATACTTTCATTAGCATGTTGCCGGTATCCAGACCTTTATCCATTTGCATAATTGTGATGCCTGTTTCGGTATCACCGGCCTGAATCGCGCGTTGAATCGGTGCGGCACCACGCCAACGTGGTAATAAAGACGCGTGGATATTTACACAGCCTAAAGTTGGTGTATTCAAAGTGGCTGTAGGTAATAGTAAGCCGTAAGCGGCAACAATCATTAAGTCTGGTGCTAAAGCTGCGAGTTCATTTTGCGCATCTTTGTCAGTAAGTTTTTCAGGCTGGTAAACGGGGATTTCATTTGCCAGGGCTATTAATTTAACAGGACTTTTAAGGATTTTTTTGCCTCTGCCTGCTCTGCGATCAGGTTGGGTATAAACCGCAATGACCTGATGGCCTTGTTGGATGATTGCTTCAAGGCTGTTGGCAGCGAATTCTGGCGTACCTGCAAAGATTATTTTCAATGTTAAATCGCTTTTTGGCTGATATGAATGAATGCTAGTTTAACTTTAAGCTTGGCTCTTATGTATCTTTTCGAGCTTTTTCTTTATGCGGTTTCGCTTTAACCTGCTCAGGTAGTCAACAAAAAGCTTACCGTCTAAATGGTCCATTTCATGTTGAATGCAAACGGCTAATAAACCTTCTGCTTCCAGCTCAAAAGGTTGGCCTGATTTATCGAGCGCTTTAATACGTACATGCTCAATTCGGCTGATGTCTTCGTAAAAGCCCGGTACTGACAAACAACCTTCCTGCATTTTTTCGGCATCACCGTCTAATACGGTGATTTCAGGGTTAATAAATACTAACGGCTCGTTTTTATCTTCAGATAAATCCATCACGATAACTTGTAAATGTACATCCACCTGCGTGGCGGCAAGACCTATGCCAGGCGCGTCATACATGGTTTCAAGCATATCATTCAAAAGTGTTTTGATTTTACTGTCTACTTTGTTGACCGGTTTTGCTATTTTACGTAGTCGCGGGTCGGGGTATTCTAAAATTTCTAGTATCGACATAAGTCGTTTAACTCAACTCTCATTATTGTAAATGATACAAAGGTGGATGAAATTGTGGTGCGTGTCACGATATCGCTGCTATTATCTAATAGAAAGTAAAAATAGTACAAATTCTTAAGTCTTCATCTATAGTTAATGATTAAGACGTAAGTACTTGAACGCGTATTTTAATGTAGGCACATCATGATTCGAAAGCTCTTTTTTATCTGTTCTTTGTTATATCTGGCATCAAGCCAGGTTTTAATGGCCTCTCCTGAGCTTGCCGCTGGGCATCCAGACAAGTATACCGTAGTTAAAGGTGATACTTTATGGGATATCTCCGAGACCTTTTTGAAATCACCTTGGTTATGGCCTGAAATATGGCATGCAAACCCTCAGGTGACGAATCCGCATTTAATTTACCCTGGTGATGTGATTGGCTTAGTATACATTAATGGCCAGCCACGCATTACTATTGTTAAAGAAGGGCCAAATAACGGCGTGGTAAAACTTAGCCCACAAATTAAGGCAACGCCAATATCAACAGCTATTCCAACGATTCCTTTAGATGCAATTTCCAGCTTTTTGTCATCAAACCGTATTGTTGACCCTAAAGAGTTAGAGGCTGCTCCTTATGTATTGATCGGTCGAGAACAGCATCTTATTACAGGCGCGGGTGACACTATTTTTGCTCGTGGCGATGTTCAGGGTGCAGAAAAAATGGCAATTTACCGTTCCAGCGAAACCTATGTTGACCCAGATACGCAAGAATTTTTAGGTTTGGAAGCAAAATCGATCGCCACTGCTAAAGTAGACAATGTTAATAATGAGGTGGTGACGCTATCAGTAATTCGTTCTAACGAAGAGCTGCGACAGGGAGATAGACTATTACCTACTGAAGACCGTGTGATTAATTCTACTTTTTCCCCTAGTAAACCTGATACCGACATTCGTGGTCAGATGATTTCTGTGAACTCGGGCGTAGGTAATATTGGTCAGTATAACGTTGTTGTTGTTAACCGTGGCGAAAGAGAAAATATTAAAGAAGGCAATATTCTGGCTATTTATAAAAAAGGCGGTTTGGTGCGTGATCCTTTTACCAAAGAAAAAATTGAATTGCCTGCTGAGCGCGCCGGTTTACTCATGGTGTTTAGAGTGTTTGAAAAAGTTAGTTATGGCTTGATACTAAAAGCGACTCGCCCATTAGCTGTAATGGATGAAGTTCGAACGCCGTAAATTAATTTAAGTTACTCTTACAAATTGAATTCAGGGGGGTTACAAAAGAGGCGCTTATTTGGAATAATAAGCGCCTCTTTTTTTGGTCAAGGATGATCTGAATGCCAATTTCTTCCACTTGTTTGTCTATTCTTAAGTTATCTACTATTAAGGGCTTAGGTCTTAAAACCTTTCACCATCTGCATCGTGAGTTAGGTTGTGTCGATAATATTTTCAAAGCTGGTTTTACCCAGCTAAACGACCTTGGTTTAAAAAAATATATCAGTCAGGCAATCTGCGACTTGGCTTGTGCGCCAGAGTCCTATACTTATCCCGCTGAAATTGAACGAGCACTTGGATGGGCTGTGATTGAGTCCCAGTATTTATTAAGTATTGAAGACGCTGCTTACCCGACACGTTTAAAAGAAATTTATTGCCCGCCCCCGGTTATATACGTCAGAGGTCGCTTAAGTGTTTTTGAACAATCTGCTATTGCTATGGTGGGTAGTCGTAATGCGAGTATTGCCGGTGCACAACATGCCTTTAGCTTTGCACGAGACTTCGCCTCAGCAGGTTTTTGTATTTATAGTGGTTTGGCGTTGGGTATTGACTCTGCTTCTCATCAAGGCGCGTTATATGCGCAGGGTGCGACCTGCGCGGTATTAGGAACAGGCTTGGATGTGATCTATCCAAAACAACACACAAAGTTAGCGGATGAAATTGCTGAAACGGGGGTGTTGGTTTCTGAGATGCATTTAGGCGCAAAGCCTGTACCGGCTAACTTTCCAAGACGAAATCGAATTATTTCAGGTTTATCACAAGGCGTGCTTGTGGTTGAAGCGAGCCTTAAAAGTGGCTCTTTAATTACAGCCAGTTATGCGCTAGAGCAAAATAGGGAGGTATACGCGATACCGGGCTCCATTGATAGCCCTGTTTCAAGGGGGTGCCACGCTTTAATTAAACAAGGAGCGCGTTTAATTGAAACGGTGGATGATATACTTGACGAATGGCAGTACGATAATTCGGTTGTGGTGTCTGAAGCAAAAGAAAATCAGCGCTCTGAATTATCCACAAGTATATTTGAGCATCTCTCATCGGAAGAGCGCTTAGTGATGAATTATGTTGATTTCCAACGGGTATCTTTTGATTTATTGGTTCATCATACTCAGTTAGATGTGGGGAAGCTAACGCACTTATTAATTGCGCTAGAGTTGAAAGGCGAACTTAGCTCCGTCCCAGGTGGCTATCAACGTGTGAAACCAGTACACTCGCCAGCATAATAAGTGTGCTTTGCACGATGAATACTTGATGAATACTTGATATTGTTGGGTCTTACTTTTGTCTGTCAAAAACTCTTTTTCTTCTAAAGCCAATTCTTTGACTAAATATGCATGGAAAGTGGGTTTTGCTGCGCATGTAATTCGGCAGGGGGGAGTGATTGCGCACCCAAGTGAGTCTGTATGGGGCTTGGCCTGCGACCCGTTTAACCCTTGTGCAATTGCGAAGCTGTTAAAGTTGAAGCAACGGCCTGCTTCCAAGGGTTTAATTCTTATTTCGGGGGATACGCAGCATTTTTCTCCCTTGTTAAATATTTTGCCTGAAACCTTACAAACGCGTTTTTATGCACAGCAAAGCCACCCAAGTACCTGGCTGGTGCCTGATATCGATAATCAGGTGCCAAAAAGTGTTAAAGGTCAACATGATACCGTAGCGATAAGACTGGTCGATCATGCTGAGTTAGTAGATTTGACGCATATTTTAGGTCACCCGATTGTTTCAAGCTCCGCTAACCCCGCAGGCTTAACACCGGCCAAATCATTATTTAAGGTGCATCAGTATTTTTCGAATCAACTAGAATATATTTTACCTGCCGCCTTAGGTGGTTTTTCACGGCCCTCAATTATTAGAGATCTTCAAACAGCCAAGACCCTACGTCTTTAATCTTTGTTTGAAATAACGAGTGAAATAAATAGACAGAGAGAATTTCATGTTAGAAGAAGTTAAAAACTATCTTTTGGATTTGCAAGATTCAATTTGTGGTGGGCTGGAGCTGGCTGATGGTCAAGCTAAATTTCAAGAAGATAGCTGGAAGCGAGAGTTAGGTGGCGGTGGCCGAACGCGTGTGATCACCGACGGGTCTATTTTTGAGAAGGGAGGTGTCAACTTCTCTCACGTATTTGGCGATAAATTACCGTCTTCCGCTACTAGCGCTCGCCCCGAACTAGCTGGTCGTCGTTTTCAGGCGATGGGCGTGTCATTAGTAATGCATCCTTCAAACCCTTATGTACCGACCTCACATGCGAATGTACGTTTTTTTATCGCTGAAAAAGACGGAGAAGAACCTATTTGGTGGTTCGGTGGCGGTTATGATTTAACGCCTTATTATGGTTTTAGGGAAGATTGCCAGCATTGGCATCAAATTGCAGCTAAAGCCTGCGCACCTTTTGGCGATACAGTGTATAAGCGTTATAAAAAGTGGTGTGATGACTACTTTTATTTAAAACATCGAAATGAAGCGCGAGGCGTGGGTGGTTTATTTTTTGATGACTTAAATGAATTTGGTTTTGATGAAAGTTTTCAGTTTATGAAATCCGTTGGTAATAGCTATCTCGAGGCTTATGTACCTATTGTAGAAAAACGTAAGGACATCGCTTTTGGTGAACGAGAGCGTGACTTTCAGCTTTATCGACGCGGGCGTTATGTTGAATTTAACCTAGTCTTTGACCGGGGAACTTTGTTTGGTTTGCAGTCTGGTGGGCGAACCGAGTCTATTTTAATGTCCATGCCTCCTTTAGTGCGTTGGGATTATAACCGGCATATTGAGGCAGGCTCCAAAGAAGCTGAGCTTACAGAAAGCTTTTTACCCCACCAAAATTGGCTAACAGGCGAGAATAATTAACGATATGGACTTTTATGCAGTAGTAGGCAACCCCATTGGGCACAGTAAATCCCCCCTGATCCATGCCATGTTTGCCAAGCAAACCGGGCAAGATTTAGAGTATGGGAAAATTGAAGCACCGATAGATGGCTTTAAAGTATGCGTAGCTGAATTCTTTGAAAGAGAAGGCCAAAAAGGCTTGAATATTACAGTGCCTTTTAAAGAGCAAGCCTGGGCTTTATGTCAGCAAAGATCTGAGCGAGCCGAGTTAGCAGGGGCCGTCAATACTCTTTATTTAAATGAAAATGAACAAGTATGTGGTGATAATACCGATGGTGTAGGGCTAGTTTGCGACCTGAAAAACCACAATGTGATGTTAAAAGGCAAAAAAATACTAATAGTTGGTGCCGGTGGTGCGGTAAGAGGCGTATTACAGCCTATACTAAAGGAAGCACCTGAAAGTGTGGTGATATGCAACCGAACTTTGAGCAAGGCCGAAGAGTTGGTTTCAATTTTCAAACATTTGGGAAATATAAGTTGCAGTGCTTTTGAAGAGTTGGGTGATGCCTTTGATCTGGTGATAAATGGTACATCTGCAAGTTTGTCAGGAAACTTACCGCCATTACCCATACACGTCATCGCAGCACAAACAGTCGTGTATGACATGATGTATGCTAAAGATGCGACTGTTTTTAATGTTTGGGCAACGCAAAATGGAGCAGTAAAAACCATTGATGGTGTAGGTATGTTAGTTGAACAAGCTGCAGAAGCATTTAACATTTGGCGTGATGTGCAGCCTGACACTTCTGATGTGATGGTGGCATTAAGAGCGCTATAAACGTAACAAATAAACATCGTAAATAATAAATATTGAGAAAAGAGATATGGATTTAGCAACCCTGATTGGTCTCCTGGCGGGTATTGCCATTATAGTCGGCGCAATACTGCTTGAATCTGGCATCATGGATTTCGTCAATGTCCCAGGCTTAGCGATTGTTTTTGTGGGCACCATAGCCGTTACCCTAACAAAATTTCGTTTATCTACAATTTCGAGCTCATTTAAATTAGCCTTCTCTACAGTGTTCCTAGAGCGCACTGAAGACCCAATGATGATTATTCAGCAAGTAAAGGACCTTTCAAATATTGTTAGAAAGGAGGGGATACTTGGTTTGGAAAATTCAGAGATTGAAGATGGTTTTCTTGAAAAAGGCATTGGGCTGTGCATTGATGGTCACCCTGCTGAATTTATTGAAGAGTTG
>Ga0105348_1000927_pt1 | contig 20770 bp, 21 predicted proteins | sample EN8Hudsemesocosm_2_FD_83504 | JGI IMG/M metagenome (GOLD analysis project Ga0105348, IMG submission 83504) | Methane-oxidizing microbial communities from mesocosms in the Hudson Canyon - EN8C Hudson Canyon | ecosystem: Environmental > Aquatic > Marine > Cold seeps | place: Hudson Canyon... | reverse complement strand
ATCCCATTTAACCTCTTCATTCTTTCTCAAGTCATCATAAGTACTTTCAATTTCATGAACTATATCTGTGATATTTTTCAAAGCATACGTTCGCGCGTTACCTTTGACGGTATGCATGCACCTAAATAGATTCGCAATGGCATCCAGATCTTTTTCAGGCGTTGCTTCAATAATACCGCGACACTCTGAAATGAAATCCTCCGAAGTCTTAATAAAATCACTAAACTTGGCCGCGTCAACAGCCAGGATTTCACCAATAATAGCTAACTCTTGTTTCTGGCCTTCTGCTTCTGCTTCTAATGCTTTTAGCTCCGTCACATCCCGAACAGTAACCATTAATTTATCGACCTCATCATCTTCATTCGTAATAGGATCCCAATCCAATTCTAAGATTTTCTCTCGATCACCTTCTACTTTAATCGTCATTTCAGTTAATAAACAATGCGAGTTAAACTCGTACATCATTTCATCTTCGCCCACAATAGCATCAACGGCAGTAATGTTTTGATCAACAGCATCTGAGCCTGCAGTAGTGGCATTAAACAATAAGTCTGAAAAGTTACGATCTGCAATACGGTCAGTCTCGAAGATAGTTTCAAGATATAAAGCATACTCTGAATGTATTAAGCCACCCGCTGTAATTGTAAATAAGCCTTGGTGCATATTTGCCATCATGCTGGCAATATCATTATTCTTCTGTCTTAACTCAGCCGTTCGTTCTTGAATACGTATTTCCAAGTTTCTATTTTGCTCTTCAATAACTTCGCGCATTCTTAAGCTCTTGATTGTCGTGACTAACGATCTCGCTACAGAAGAAACAAATTCATAGTCACTATCAGCAAAACTGACCGACTTCACGTCCCCCGACAAATTTATTACACCCACCAAAATATCTTTATCAACAAGAGGCACGCACAATAAAGCTCGTTCAGACTCGCCTTCTTGCGAAACAAAGTTTTTATCCCTGGCAGTATTGGGTACAAAAATAATTTTTTTGGTTTCAGCAGCTTTACCTAAAACCCCCTCACCCATTTTAAATTTGATGCTTTCAGAACCTGATTCGATTTTCTTGGGGGGAAAACACGCTTTTACTTCTAGTTGGTGATTATCATTAGTTAGAAAGACAGAGCCCTGAGCCACCCCTATCTTGTCATGCATGCTTTGAAGTACTTCTTCTAGAGCAGAGTTTTGACTTTGAGCACTCGCCAATGAGCGACCAATTAAATTAAGTTTAGAAAGATCTTCCATCTTTTTACGGATGGCTAAGCGCATAGAATTAAAGTTTTGCGTAGCAAGTACAACCAGTACCACCATCATGATCATCGATAATTTGAAGCCGAAGTCCAAATTACTTGATACTTCTTCTTGAAGAATATTGAATTGTATATCTGCTGACTTGAGTAATTCATCCAAACCATCAATCGACTGGCTAACAGCCGCATCAGCTTCACTAAGTTTCACTTTCGCTATTTCTGTTTTTTCAAGCTCTGTTTTTTTGAAATCTATAATGGATGGAGATACATCCAAATATTTAATTAAGGCTTCATAAGCGTCTCTAACAGGTGGAACCATCCCTTCTTCATCAAATTCAACAAAAATGTCTAAACCTCTATCCGACCAGTCTTTTGAATTTTTGACTATAAATCTGAAGTCATCCATTCCTCCACCAAGAAGTTCATCATCTTGAGCAATTTTAATTTCTTTAATCGTTTTAAAGATAGCCAACATGTTGGTGTCGGCATTGCCAGCAAACCCAGCAACAAGCTCCATATCTTTTTCACGTTCTTCAGGTGCCATATAATATTGTATTTCAACTAGGCCAGAGCCAACATCGTCCGATAGGGTAAATAATGTTTCAGCTTCTTTTAGCATACTATCTCGAGCTGTGAGCACTTCTAGCTTAGATTCAAACATTTCATTTACAGCGTAGCGGTATAAATCGTAATTACTCTTAATACCGATAACCAAAGCCTGCATATCAGAATCATTGGCCGCTAAGGCTTGAAGGCTGCTATATAATTTATCAAAGGTTGTTACCCCAAGTTCAAAATCTTTCTTATATACTGATATTTCTTTTTGATCTGCTGCATTAAAAGCAAGTGAACTCAGTTTTGCCAATTTCAATAGCTGTATCTGAACATTATTACTCTCTTTCACAACAGGTACCGCGGTTTCGTTCACACGAGTAGACGAACCATCGATATCATTCAAATTCCAAAGTGTAGAAAGACTCGAGGATAATAGCAGCACTATAATAGTCGCAAAACCAACACCAACTTTCTGATTAAAACTTAATTGAAACATAATTATTTTCTTTCTATCGCAAAATTTGAGAAGTTCTAATAATTCACTTTAGCGTAGATTTTCAAAATGTCTTGTTTTCTAGCATTCTTTTCATAAACAAATTAAAAAAAATCTTGTTTTATTTTAAGAATCTACAGCAAGTTTTTAATATGCTGCTAATATATTTTTATACGCAATGAAAACAAAAGCATTTAACTTCCACATATAAGACTAAGCATTACAATGACTATGGATTTAAGCCTTATTTTATTTACAGCGGGTGCCTTTATTATTGGCGCTATTACTGCCTATACAATTGCTCAAAAATCGGGTCGCAAGCTCCTTGATACAGCAAATGAACAAATACAAATAATTGAAGGTAAAGCTGCTGAAAAAATAGATAAAGCCGATCATTTGAATCAGCTATCACAACTTGAACAAACTAATGCGCAACTTAATAGCCAGATAGAGGGGTTACAAGATCAGATAATTGAAATTCAAAAGCAATCTGATGAAAAAGAAGTAGCTTACACCCAAGAATACCAAACCAAGTTAGATGAAATAGCTGTCTCACACCAAAGCGATCGAAAAATTCTTAAAGAACAACTAGATCAAGTAGAAAAGGACTTGGCAGACCTTGCTGACTTACTAGTTACGTTTGAAAGGTGGCATGAAAGCCTAACCCAATTAATGCTACACAATGCAGAGATGCACAAGCAAAACCAAGAATTTTTCAACATTGTTAAACAAATAGTTATCTTAGCACTTAATGCTGCGATTGAAGCCGCACGAGCAGGCGAACACGGTAGAGGTTTCGCCGTCGTAGCGGATGAGGTTAGAAACCTTGCTATGCGCAGCCAAGAGCTGAGTGAGAGTTACAAAGAAAACCTGAATAAAAATGACTTCTTAACGACAGCAACCTTTCAAGACATTCAAGCTGGCGGAAAAATGATTTTAACCGATGTGTCTTCAACCACTGAAATTGTAAAACAAGCACTTCAGAGACTTTAGCTTTCTCCTAAAGAAGTTCAATAAGCAGGTGAATGCAAAAACGACAAAAACATAAGGGTAAAATGGCATTTTAGATATGGTAGTCAACGAAGAATTTAAACAAGAAATTAAACGCTCTTTCGTTAGTTGTTACGAAGAATCCTTGACGGCAAGTTCTAGCCCTGAATATTGGTCAATCAAAGAGAAACAGTCGCTCCCTGATCTAAATGAAGCTGAATTTTATGTGCTTACCATGTCATCCCAGCTTTTCAGAATTTTTATTTTAATGCACTTTACAAAATCTCCACAAACGGATTCTTTTGTCGCAAATGTGCTTAATATAAATCCAAAGAGTGTGGATAACGATAAATTTTATGATTACCTCGGTGAAGTAGGGAATGCTTTTTGTGGTTCTGTTAAACGTGACGTAGGCAGAATAGTACCAAGCTTAGGCATGTCTACACCTAACCGCCTTAGTAAAGATTGTTTAAAATATATGCCATTACTTAAGACCGACTTTGAAGCTCATGCTGTCGCAGAATATAACGATACCCCCCTTTTTTATGCAAGTATTTATTTAAGTGCTGACGAAGAGCTAAATTTTGAAGTCAACACACACCAAACAAATGAAGATGATGTTGATTCAGGTGAGTTAGAATTTTTCTAAACTTTTCTGCTAGAGCAGCCTTTTCAATTTAACAAATTAGGAACTAAAAATGAGTGTAGAAACAACAATAGTCAGCAAAGTGCTCGTTCATGAGTGCGATGAAGAGGCTCTCTCTTTTTTAAAGACAGTTTGTACTCAGCATAACCTAGTTGGACTCAAAGTAAGTACGGGTGACACTGTGATTGGTATCAAGGATGCGTCAAACGAGATTGACGATGTACTTAAATCAAACGTTGATCTTGGCGCTATTTTTTTGGCGGAAGCTCCCGACCAAAATGGCATTAGCGGTATAGAACTTTGCATTAATATTCGTAAAACTCGCCCTGAACTACCTATTTTTCTTCGAAGAATCAATACAGAATCGACTGAAGGTCTTCCCGAAGATGTAAAGAGTGCAGTAACCGGCTGCTATCATACAAATAATATCGCTGCGCTCGATGAACTAATAGACTCATATATTTGCAGCATGTTCTACCCCATTGAGTTAGCGCAAGGGATCCAGGAAATCTCCACAGATGCTTTCACGAATATTATTCATGATACTAAAATTAACTGTGAGCTACCCTATTTGGTGAAAGACCAGATTATTTATGGTGAGCTATTCAGTTTGATTCCCTTGGAAAGTAACTGGTGCCGTGGCTATATGATGCTACAGACTACTGAGAATGAAATTTTAGAGCTAATACGCTCTGGTCGTACCGGCATTAGTTCATCCAGACCCGACTCACGCGATACAAACTCCATCCTTAACGAGATCACCAATATGATTTGGGGCGGAATTAAATCCCGTTATTTTTCCTCCGAAGAAGGGCCTGGTGAGGCACACCGCACCCAGGTTCCAATCATTGTGAATCATAGCCAGAAACATATTTCTTTCGGATCAACCGAACCTCAACTATGCTTTAAATATACGTTGAAAGACCCTGAGAATAAATTCTCTGATATCACGTTATATCAACGCTTAGTTTTCAACTTGAGTTGGTCTCCAGAGAAATTTGCCGAAAGTGATAAGGCCGTGGATGATTTTGTTGACGGCGGTGAATTAGAATTTTTCTAAACAAATAGAACTACGTTAAATTAATTTAAAACTTGTTAAAGATACATTGAGGAAAAGAACATGGCTCAAATATTAGTTGTTGATGATTCGGCTACTGTACGAAATGAAGTAAGCTCATTTATTACCAGTAATGGTATGACTTGTGAAGTTGCTGTTGACGGTAAAGATGGCTTGGAAAAGTTAAAAAAAGACCCCGCAATCAAACTAATCATCTCTGATGTAAATATGCCAAACATGGACGGTTTAACCATGGTAGAGAAAGTGCGTGGTGAACTTGGGAACGCCACAGTTAACATCATTATGCTAACAACAGAAAGTGACCCTCGTATGAAGCAGCGAGGCAAAGCGGCGGGTGTAAAAGGCTGGATTGTTAAGCCATTTAAAGGCGACAATGTAGTCGGCAGCATCAAGAAACTTGTAGGCGCTTAATTTTTGTCTCTGGTTTATGTGTAGGGTGGATAAGCCACCCTACTAGATAACTCATAAAAACCGCTCTAACACCCCACACCTCAATTCACTGAGTGTTGATCTATCCCTGTTTATAAATTTATCTGGAGGTTTTGCCAGATTAAATAGTTTTTCCTCGGCATGAGCAAAAACATCCAACACTCTTAAGGGGTAAATTTCAAACATAAATTCTACAATTTTTTTCGCCTGACGTTTTGGCAGTGCTGCTAATAATTGTGCCGCAAACTTACTTTCAATATAAACAGCCGTTTCACCTACATACTCTGGTGACAAGCCAATTGCTATTGAAACAGCCTGCTTAATCGTTAATTTTTCCGTAATTCGTGCAGCGATAGGAGGCTCAACGTATTTATTTGTGATACTAATAATGAGGAAATTTGGAATATATTTAAAGGTTTGTGTCATTGAGCCAAAGAACTGATCTAAACCTGACCGTTCTTTTTCCAATACACAAGAAACCCAGGCGTGAATATTTTGAGTATCATCCTCAGACAACTCACAAAAAAAGTCTGGTAGAGACTCTTCTGTTAGCTGTTCCAGAAATTCAATATGTTGTTCTTGCTTACTCATATAAACCCTTTTGTTTTATTAATTCATCACCATCAGTGGTACAAAAGCCACAATTAATAAGGTAGTCCCCATCACCATCAATGGAAGCAATATTCTTTCGTGTCGATAGTAAAAATTATCTCCCTCTTGCAAGGCCAAGATAACTTCATCATCACCTACGACTTGCCGGGTTAATAAATGGTTCAATGAAACCGGAGGGCTTAGATAACCTAATTCAAAAGCCATTAAGCAGGTCATCCAAAAGTGAATAGGGTGAATCCCTTGACTGTATGCAACAGGCGCAATCGTACCTGTCACTAATATCAAAGCGCCAAACGGGTCCATAATCATGCCAATTCCAACCAAAAAAATCACCAAAAATGCCATAGCCGCGTAAATAGAAGTAAAGCCTTCAGGAATCAGCAATACACTACCACCCCGCTCTATTATTCCGCCTACCGTAAAAGAGCAGGCCATCAACATTAAAATTGCACCAATCTGAAGTGCCGAATTATCAACAGCCGATGTAAATGCAGAAGGAATTGTCGGACTTGCCCCGGCAACTTTATTTCTCTCATGAAAATCTTTGCTGAATCGGCGCTCAAAAATAACAATGGCAATAATAATAATGGGTAGAATTGTCGGTGCAGAAAACTCATCCAGATATGCATCCAAAACAAAGGCATAAAAAAGCAATATTGAGACAAGAATGAGAATATATGGCATAAGCGGGCCAAGCATTTTTAATGATGGCCCTAGCGCTTCTTTAACAGGCGTCAATTTCATTGGATCTTTACGCGTAATCATCGCAAATACAGCAAAAACAACCATACTCAAAATAAACACACGAAAACCCCAATGAAATAGTTCATCCGTTACTACTTCTTTATTTAAGATGGCAATACCGACAACCAATAAACAAGGCCGTAGCACTACGCCTGAGCCCGTCATCGCTGTCACAGCCAAAGATAGCTGTCGTCGCGTGCCAACTCTTCGCATCTCTTGATAGACAACAGCCCCCATCGCAATGATTATAATACCGGAAGCGCCTGTATAAGCAGTGGGGAATGCCATCACACCAATGGCCACAAAAGCTAGCATTTCAGGTGGCATATGCCAGGGTTTAAATACATCAAACAACTTAGCACCGAATAAAGTTTCTTTTAAAAGCATACCTACCAAGATATACAAACCAATTGCCAGGTGCAGGTTTGTTAACTGAAAAACCTGTGTAAAGTAAATTGAAATACCAGGAAAGTGAGATTCTGTCACGAAGAAATGAAAAGCAGCTGCCAGCAACATGAATGTATGAATTGGAATGCTAAGCAAAGCAGTTACGAAACGACCGCCCTGTTTCAAATTATCATCAGGGTGAACCATTTGATATAAATTCAATGTACACAAAACAGTACAACCCAGCATTAAAATAACCATCAGTTCAGGATCACTCACCTCCGTCCCTGATGCATAAGAACCTTGGTAAAAGGCGAAGGTCGAAACACCCAAACAGGCATTGGCTATCAACTGGCTCGTATTTGAAACATAATGATCAAGCAAGGAGTGAACGGACTTGAAGGCGATATGCCCACGTCGCCAAGTAGTAACAATGGCTGCTAAAACCAACAAAAGAATTAAGCTTAGTTTTTGTTTATCGATCGCAAACAAACTAATACTTGCCAAGGTATGTTCTGTCGCTCTAAATGCTTTAACCCAAATAGACATATTTTCAAGATAAATTGCTTTGACCTTATGCTGCTCAGTACAAAGCGCTATCTGACTGAGTAAGGAGTTTTTTGCTGCAGTCCTATCAAATTCTGATTCAAACAAATCAAAGTCAGCATTTTCTAGCTCATGCTCACGTGCTAGCTCGTCTAATCTAGCATCAATGTTGATATTTAATTCACATTCAGCACTGGGTTCGTTGCCTCGTAAAATAAAGTAATCATCCCAAATGGTAGCACCATAACTGAGCATTTGTGAATGCATGCTTTCACTCGTACCTGCGATTATTGTCGCAAATAAAATGCACAGAATTGCCAGGGATAATATTCGCTGAGAAATTATTTTTACTAATGAAGAATCGCGAGTATTATCAGATGATAACTCTAGCTCACTCATATTTACCTCAAAGATTAGATGCGCTATCTGCACCGATTATTATTTTATGTGTTTTCGTGTAGGTCGGACTTTAGCTCAGCCTACACAATTAAAACCATAATATTGCGATTAAAACCAGAATACTCAGACTACCATCCATAATCAAAAAGTAGAATTAACTCGCCTCAAAAATGTGAACAAACATCAGTTTAGGCTTTATGCTCTAGCTCTAAATATTCATGGCTCTGCATTTCTAACAATCTACTCTCAGTTCTATCAAATTCAAATGACAGCTTTCCCCCAAGGTAAATCTCATGAATTGGTGCTTCAGCTGAAATGATCACCTTTACACTACGATCATAAAACTCATCAACAAGGTTAATAAATCGACGAGCCTGGTCATCTGAATCCACATTCATTTGCGGAACATTGCTTATAATCACGGCATGAAATTCTCGTGCTAGCTCAATATAATCATTCTGGCTTCTAGGGCCGTCACACAATTCTTTAAAATCGAACCAAACAATATCATCCGCATGACGATGTGCTTTCATTGCACGCCCATTAATATCAAGTTCCAGGTCATGACTTCCCGCCTCAACAGCTAGCTGTTTGAAACACTTCTCCAGATTAAAGGTAGACGCCTCATCTAATGGAAAGTGATAAAGTTCAGCTTGTTCAAGAGTACGCAAACGATAATCATTTCCACCGTCAACATTTACAACTTCAGTATGCTCTTTAACCAATTCAATTGCAGGTAAAAATCTTACGCGTTGAAGGCCGTCTTTATATAAACCGTCAGGCACAATATTGGATGTACAAACAAGCGATACACCATTCTTAAACAACTCTTCCATTAAGGTTGCTAAGATCATTGCATCACCAATATCTGAAACAAAAAACTCATCAAAACAAATAATGCGGGCTTCAGCACTTAACTTCTCAGCCACAACGACCAAAGGATCACTTTGGTTTTGCAAAGCGGTTAATTCTTTATGAACACGTTGCATAAAACGGTGAAAGTGAATACGCATCTTTTGCTCAAAAGGCAGGCTTTCATAGAAGTTATCCATCAAATAAGTCTTTCCACGACCCACCCCACCCCAAAAATACAAGCCTTTAACAGGTCTTGGCTTTTTCTTATTAAATTTACTAAACCAGCCAGAAGACCTAACCTCTCGTTCTTTTTGATCAAGAATCAAACGTTGATACAGGTTTTGAAGTTTATCGACAGCCATTTTCTGGGCGGCATCCTCCATAAAATCATCTTTTTCCAAGTCTTGAAGATATCTTTGGAGTGGGGATAGAGGCAGTGATGCTGGCATAAAGTCAAACCTTAAAGCGTTTTCATAATTGGCGAAGAATAAAAAACCGCTATTTTGCCGTGTCAGCAGTAGAAAGGCCAATTTTAAGCATAAAAATCTCTTTGCTATTGTCATCAACCCAAAGAGGTTTTAGTATATTTTAATTAACAGAGCGTACTAAGAATAAGTAAAACCATGTTCTGTTTACCTTACGATTAAAATAATAGATAACTAAATATAACGACAGAAGAGAATAACTGTGAGCGAAATGATGATTCAAATACTTTCCGGTGTAAGTTTGTTTTTTCTTGGCATTATAGTTGGAGCTGTATTTCATCGCTCCTTCCAAGGTGAAACAAGTAAAAACAAGCGCTTGGAACAAAAATTGGCGGAACTACAAGATACCCATTCACGCTATCAAGCTGAAGTGAGCGAACATTTTATGGGTACCGCAAGAGCAGTTCAAACACTAAATAAAAGCTACCAAGATGTACACGCACACTTAGCTAAGGGCGCAAGCCGACTTTGCAATGATGAACATGCAAATGATTTTCTTTCTATTAACCTTTCATCAGATAGCCCAAATACTATCAAGACCCAAACTGTTCAAAGCAATGGGCACTTTGCTCCACCAATGGATTATGCCCCTAAAGAAACACCTGACGCTGAAGGCACACTTTCTGAACACTATGGTTTAAGTAATGAAACCGGTTTAAATGAAGTAGCTTTAGACACAAATTCAAGCACAGAAAACAAAATACATCCTGAACTAAATCAAGAAGCGCTTTCTGAAAAAACAAACCAAACACTTGGAAATTAGATTCAGACGGGGTTATTAATATCGAGAAAATGGAATTGAATATCAAATTCAGTCTCCAGTTTCTTACCTAGCGCCTGAATACCATATCGCTCGGTTGCATGATGGCCTGCTGAAAAATAGTGCACACCAGTTTCAAGTGATGTATGCACAGTAGGTTCTGAAATTTCACCACTCAAAAAAGCATCGACACCTAAGTCAACTGCATGTTCAATCATCCCTTGCGCTGCACCAGAACACCATGCAATCTTTTTAATTACTTGATCCTCATCACCAATATGCATGCACTCACGATTTAGTGTAGTACTCACAAAAGCTTTAAATTCTCCAGCACTCATTGCGGCACTTAATTCACCGACTAAACCAATACTCTTGCTTGCCTTAGGTTCTAAAGGACCACTTATGGTTAAACCTAATTGTTGCGCTAATTGAACATTATTACCGACTTCAGCATGCACATCTAAAGGCAAATGATAAGCCAGTAAGCTAATGTCATTTTTTAGCAAGGCTTTTAGCCTGTTACGCTTAATACCTGTGATTTCGTCTCGCTCACCTTTCCAGAAAAAACCATGATGCACTAAAATGGCATCTACTTCACGAGCAACAGCTTCGTCAATTAAAGCTTGAGAAGCTGTCACGCCTCCCAATATTTTGACAACCGTGCTTCGGCCTTCTACTTGCAAGCCATTCGGGCAATAGTCTTTTATCTGATTAATAGCGAGATAATCATTCAAGTAGGTTACTAAGGTTTTTAGCTTTTCACTCATTTACTTTTTGACTCTATATTCCGCCGACCGAGCATGAGCAGTCAGCCCTTCCCCACGTGCAAGAACAGAAGCCACTTTACCCATTTCACTTGCGCCCTGCTCAGAAAAGTACAAAATAGAAGAACGCTTCTGAAAGTCGTACACCCCTAGAGGTGAAGAAAACCTTGCTGTTCCTGATGTAGGCAATACATGGTTAGGGCCTGCACAGTAGTCACCTAAAGCTTCTGCCGTATAACGCCCCATAAATATTGCACCCGCATGAGTGATTGATTCAAGTAGGGCTTCTGGATCCTCTACCGATAACTCCAGATGCTCTGGAGCAATCAAGTTGCTTACTCTAGCCGCTTCTTGAAGGTCACTAACTTCAATCATGGCAGCACGAGTCACTAAAGAAGCACGAATAATATTTTCTCTTTCCATTGTCGGCAATAAACGCTGAATACTTTCTTCAACTTGAGTTAGAAAAGCCTTGTCTGGCGAAACAAGAATTGCCTGGGCATTTTCATCATGCTCAGCCTGAGAGAATAAGTCCATCGCAATCCAGTCGGGGTCGGTTTTTCCATCACAAACCACCAATATTTCCGATGGGCCAGCGATCATATCAATACCAACTGTACCAAATACTTCGCGCTTAGCGGTGGCAACAAAAATATTCCCTGGCCCAACGATTTTATCAACACTTGGAATCGTTTCAGTACCATAAGCTAAAGCAGCTATTGCTTGAGCACCACCTACTGTAAATACGCGATCAACCCCTACAATTGCGGCTGCAGCAAATACAAGCTCATTAACCTCTCCTTTGGGAGTAGGTACGACCATGATTACTTCTTTAACCCCCGCAACCTTGGCTGGTATCGCATTCATCAATACAGAGGATGGATAAGATGCCTTTCCTCCAGGAACATATAAACCAGCACGTTCTAAAGGCAATATTCGCTGACCAAGCACTGTGCCATTATCTTCTTTAAAATCCCAGGAGTTTTGCATTTGACGCTGATGGTAATCAAAGACTCGTTTTACAGAAAGTTCCAAAGCACTTCGCTCATCTTGAGGCAAACCACTCAAGGCTTGCTGAAGACGTTCATTAGAAACCTCTAAGGCCTCAGCTGAATCAATATCCAGCCCATCAAAACGTTGGGTATATTGAACCAGTGCAGCATCACCTTGAGTTTTTACATCTTGAAGAATAGTTTTAACCGTTTGATGCACATCTGTATCCAACTGATCATCCCAAGAGACAAGTTGCTTTAATGCTTGGTCAAAGCTGCTATCAGAGCTACATAAACGCTTAATTTTTACCATTTTCAATACTTCCTGGAGTCTATATTTACTTTTCTACTTACTTTTTTGCTTACTACTTAATAGCAGTTTCAAGTTGGTCAATGATCGGCTGAATTTCAGCATGTTTAATTTTCATTGATGCACGATTCACGACTAGACGCGTACTAATATCAGCATGAATCATTTCTCTTGGTTCAAGCCCGTTCGCCTTTAAAGTATTTCCCGTATCCACGATATCAACAATTTCATCTGCTAAATCTAGCAAGGGTGCCAACTCCATCGCCCCATAGAGTTTGATAATATCCGTTTGGACTCCCTGACTGGCATAATAAGCTTTCGCAAGATTTACAAATTTAGTCGCGACTTTAATCCGCCCTGTTGGGCTAACTGCGCCTTTCTTTGCAGCCGTCATTAAACGACATTTTGCAATTTTCAAATCCAAAGGTTCGTACAAACCTAAGGCACCATGTTCCATAAGCACGTCTTTGCCTGTAACTCCAATATCCGCAGCACCATACTGCACATAAGAAGGTACATCAGTCGCACGCAGAATTATCATTTTGATATTTTCTTTGGTGGTATCAAAAATCAGTTTGCGACTTGATGTCACATCTTCCAAAGGTGCAATACCTGCTGTTTCCAATAAGGGCAAAGTTTCTTTTAAAATCCGACCTTTCGATAAAGCTATAATTAAATTTTCTGACATAGTATTTCCTAGCTAGGAAGACGACGAATTTTTGCGCCTAGTAACTGACATTTTTCTTCAATACACTCATAACCACGATCAATGTGGTAAATGCGATCAATTACTGTATCACCTTTAGCCACCATACCGGCAATCACCAATGAAGCAGAAGCCCTTAGATCAGTCGCCATAATTGGTGCAGCATGTAACTGTTCAACACCGGTAATCATTGCGGTATTACCTTCAAGTTTAATATCAGCACCCATACGAATTAACTCATGAATATGCATAAAGCGATTTTCGAAAACTGTTTCTGTTATTGAACCACTACCTTCTGCTACACAGTTTAAGCTGGCAAATTGGGCTTGCATATCTGTTGGAAAACCTGGGTAAGGTGCTGTTTTTATGGATACGGCTTTTGGACGCTGCCCTTTCATATCTAACTCAATCCAATTTTCACCCGTCGTAATGTGCGCGCCCGCTTCTTCCAATTTCACAAGCACGGCTTCAAGCAGGTCTGCTCGCGTATCTTTAAGTAAAACACGACCCCGTGTTGCGGCTGCAGCAACCAAGTATGTACCTGTTTCAATACGGTCAGGCAAAACATCATAATGGCAACCTTTGAGTGAAGGCACACCATTGATTTCAATCGTAGCTGTGCCATGCCCTTTGATATCAGCCCCCATAGCAATTAGGCATTCAGCCAAATCAACGATTTCAGGTTCGCGTGCAGCATTATTTAAGACTGTAGTTCCATCAGCAAGTGCAGCAGCCATCATCAAATTTTCGGTACCAGTTACGGTCACGGTATCTAGAAAAATATTCGCGCCTTTTAATCGACCATCTGAACTTGCCCGAATATAACCATCTTCAACTTGAATACTGGCGCCCATAGCCTCAAGACCTCGAAGGTGCAGGTCCACCGGACGACTACCAATAGCACAACCACCTGGAAGTGAAACTTCAGCCTTACCAAAATGAGCCAACAATGGCCCTAGAACCAATATTGATGCACGCATGGTTTTGACCAATTCATAGGGTGCAGTTAATTCTTTAATCGTATTGGCGTTAACCTCAACACTCATTTTTTCATCGATTAATAATTCAACCCCCATTCTACCCATCAGCTCGATCATCGTTGTAACGTCATGCAAATGCGGCAAATTACCAACGGTAACGGGTTCATCCGCTAATAATGCGGCAGCTAAAATCGGTAATGCAGCATTTTTTGCGCCAGAGATACGTATTGTGCCGTCTGTTCGAACGCCACCGCCAATTACTAACTTATCCACGATAAGTTCCTTCTATTAATTTTCAAAAAGTGAAACTCATAAAGAGAAATTCATAAAATGATGTACTTGAGCTTTAAGTTTGTGCTTCCCACTCTTGAGGTGTGTAGGTTTTGATAATCACAGCATGTATGGTTCCGTCAATAATATGTTTATTCAAGCAGCCATAAATAAGCTGTTGCTTTTTAACAGCGCCGATACCTGAAAACACCTCGCCAATGGCAGTTACTTGATAATGAGACCCGTCTATTTCTACTTTTACTTCAACATTTTCCAGTTGGTCACAAATCAATTTTTCAACGTCACTAGCCTGCATAATCAACACTCAACCTTGCTTTTAAACTAAAAAGGGTAAATAAAAAATAATATGGAACTATCATACAGGATTAGCCTGTTTGGCTAAAGAAAGAACAGGGATTCTAAGACTTGTTTTACAATTCACGTAAGCTCAAGCAAAAAGCTGCGGTAAATAGCCATTCACTTCAAACGTCACTAATGATTAAAGTGGGGAAAGAAGGACTCTACCCCACCGACTCTTGCCATATTAAACAAGCCCTGAGGCATGTTTAAAAACATTAATTCACACTTACGCTGCTTGCTATACCTCAACAGACACAACATTAATGATAACAAAGTACTACTAACCCCTTGTAATTGGTCAAGATCAATATTCACTGCTGCCCCTGAAAAATCGATAATACCTTCAATTTCTACACGACAAGCTAATATGTTTTTGTCAGCAGCCCTGTCATCAGACGGTAAGTCACCACCAAATATAATATTAGCAGCACTTTTTTTCACAAATAAAGCCACTAACCTTCCTCTTTTTCAGGTTTAACAATATCAAGTTTGACCGTCCACGATTTAATCACAGCATCGATATCATTTTTATTTTTTCTCATTTGTCCTGCAAACCTATCTCTAAAAGCAAGTCCAACATTCACACCAAAAACAACCACATTCTCAACTAACCATTGCCCTTGTTTATTCTTGTGCATGGCATATACGACAGGAAATACCGTTCCATTATCTGAAATAACATCAAGATCCACACTTGCGCGCTTATCACTACGACTATTAATTTTTGCTTTCGTGACCTTGATTTCAAACACACCACTTTCGATTAATGTCTTGGTATAAGTAACATATAGGCTCTTTTTAAAAATACCTACAAAGTTATCTCTCTGGGCTTTGGAGGCTTTCCGCCCATACTTCCCCATTACTCGTGCAGCAATACGCCGAAAATCCACAACTTTACTTAAAGCGACATCCATATTATTAAAAAAGCGATCAGGCTCAGTATCGTAAAATCCTCGTTCTTGATTAAATTTTTCAAGGAGATCAATAACACTTACCTCAACAGTTTGACGCACTAACTCTTCAGCTTTTTCATCAGCATAAGCGTTAAACCCAAAACAAAATGTCTGCAAAAAAACAAACATAAGAAATATTCTTTTTGGCCCAGGAAAACAATTAATTTTTTTATTCATATTCTTTCTCTACGGTACGAAACTATCTTTTACACATCACAGGGTTTTACAAATTAAAGGCTAATATCACCCGAAGCAAAGGCACCAATAATTTTTTCAAGATTTAAAGCCGATTGCGTGTCAAAAATAGTATCCCCATCACCTAATACCTCTTCCTCCCCTCCAATACTAAGGGAAACATATTTTTCACCCAACAAGCCTGCAGTCTGAATCGAAGCCACGCTGTCTGCTGATAGACTATCGACTTCTTGATAAATCTCCATTTCAACCAAAGCACTATATACTTCTTTATCTAATGAAATAGCACTCACCGTACCAATCGTTACTCCCGCTAGTGAAACACGCCCACGAACAGTCAAACCACCCAAGTCATCAAACTGGGCATAAATTTTATAAGTGTCTTTCTGACTGTCCATAGAAAGCCCACTAACTTGTATCGCTAAAAATGCCAGACCAAGAAAGCCCAGAATCATGAAAACACCGACAGCTATTTCAATAGAACGTTGATACATATTATTCTCTAACTTACTCTAAAAAAAATTCAAAAATCACTTAACCAAACATCACTGCGGTCAGCAAGAAATCCAGCCCAAGTATTGATAAGGATGAATAAACAACTGTTTTAGTTGTTGCAATACTAATACCTTCAGACGTTGGCTCCGAGTCATACCCTTGAAAAACAGCAATCCAGGAACAAACTACACCAAACACAACGCTTTTTATTATGCCATTTACGACATCTTCTTTGAAATCTACAGAAGATTGCATATTGGACCAAAACGAGCCCTCATAAACACCTAACCAGTCTACTCCAACAAGTAAACCACCAAATACACCGACGGCACTAAACACAAGCGCTAAGAGCGGCATTGATATGAATCCGGCCCACAACCTTGGCGCAATCACTCGTCGCAAAGGGTCGACCCCCATCATCTCCATACTACTTAATTGTTCGGTAGCTTTCATTAAACCAATTTCTGCCGTTAATGCCGACCCCGCTCTACCAGCAAATAGCAAGGCGGTAACCACTGGCCCTAATTCGCGAACCAGAGTCAATGCAACCATTTGCCCAACAGCCTGCTCAGAACCATAATCAACTAAAATGCTATAACCTTGAAGCGCCAGGACCATGCCTATAAATAAGCCAGAGACAATAATGATCACCAAGGATAATACACCAACTTTATAAAGTTGATGTATTAATAACATCAAACCTTTTGGGGAAAGCGCCAAGCCAAAGAATGAATGAAGAAAAAAAAGACCAGACCGCCCAAATGAAGCACTGTAATCTAAACCAAACCGGCCTATTTTAATTATGAAATCAATCATTTAGTAATATATCACCCTAATAAGTCGCTTTGGTAATCATTTGCAGGAAAATGAAAGGGAACAGGCCCATCAGGTAAACCATTTAAAAATTGTTTCACTAATGGCGACTCTGACTGCCTAAGCTCTGCAGGTGAACCTTCACCAATAACCTGGCCATCGGCAATAATTATCGCATGATCACAAATACTCAGGGATTCAGTAATATCATGAGACACCAACACACTGGTTAACCCTAAAGCATCATTTAATAAACGAATTAATTGCACCAAAACCCCCATTGCAATTGGATCTTGTCCGGCAAAAGGTTCATCATACAAAATAAGCTCCGGATCTAATGCAATTGTTCTGGCAAGCGCTACTCGTCTAGTCATCCCCCCGGATAACTCTGAAGGCATCAAAGTTCGCGCACCTCTAAGACCAACCGCATGTAATTTCATCAATACGATATCGCGAATCATATCTTCAGGAAGTTTAGTATGCGCTCTCAATGGGAAGGCAACATTTTCATATACACTCAAATCTGAAAATAACGCCCCACTTTGAAACAACATGCCCATTTTTTTACGCGCTTCAAACAAAGCCTTGCGCTTGAATTTAGTCACATCTTTACCGTCAAGCAGGATTTCACCGCTATCAGGTTTAATTTGACCACCGATCAATCTAAGTAGCGTTGTCTTACCGATACCACTCGGCCCCATAATAGCGGTCACTTTACCTCTAGGAATATTTAAATTGGCACCATTAAAAATAGCGCGATGCCCACGAGCAAAATGAAGCCCCGTTATTTTTATATACGAATCCAAAAGTTTATCTCTACCTATTTGCTTACCAAACATTATCAACCCGCTATTTAAACAAAGGTATTGTTTTTAGCCAACCTGTTTCCAAAAAAATAGCTATAAATATTATTAATATACAAAATACGATGAAGAAACCAGATAGAAAACGAAAACGGTTGCACTAATAAGGGATCTCTCGCAAAATGCGCGCCTACTTATATACAATTAATTCTCAGAGGTCTCTTCCTTAAAATGCTAGCGTTTTCTGCCGCAATCATCATTGGCTTAGTTGTTTTGGTTTGGAGCGCTGATCGCTTCGTAAGCGGCGCTGTCGCCACAGCCCTTAAACTTGGCATGACCCCCATGATGGTTGGCCTAACCATTGTCGCCTTTGGAACTTCTGCTCCAGAACTAATTGTTTCAGCCACAGCTGCTTTAGATAATGCCAGCAATCTTGCTGTTGGCAATGCAATAGGTTCAAACATCGCCAACATCGCACTAGTGCTCGGGGCTACAGCAATGGTATCTGCAATCCCGTTAAGAACTTCCATCCTAAAAGTAGAGCTCCCTGTTTTATTACTTTCCACCCTCATCGCAACACTATTAATTTGGGACCAAGTGCTCGACCTACTTGATGGTATATTTTTCCTACTTATTCTCGTCGTTTCATTAGCAGCGCTCGCCTTTTTACAACAAGACGGCAACACTGAAGAGCTAGATGAAATTGAAGACAATAAAAACATCCCCCCCAAAAAAGCATACAGTTTATTACTTATGAGCATCATTTTATTACTCGCCAGCTCGAAGCTGCTTGTATGGGGAGCTACGGGCATCGCACTTGACTTAGGCGTTAGTGAGCTAGTTATCGGCTTAACCATCGTCGCCATCGGCACTAGCTTACCTGAACTGGCGGCCTCTATTGCCAGTGCCTTAAAAGGCCACCACGATCTTGCCTTAGGCAATATTATTGGCTCAAATTTATTTAACCTGCTTGCAGTCCTTGCAATTCCTGCCATTATTAACCCACCCACTTTGAGCAACACACTGATCTCCCGCGATTATACATTTATGCTAACCTTAACAGGTGGACTTGCAACGATCGCCTACCTAAAAATTGCATTCAAGAAAAAAGATATTGGCAAAGTAATTGGCTTGCTCTTATTAGCCTCATACTTCACTTATTTAACTATTTTATATCAGCAATCCGTACTTAACTGAGCTATAAAAATGGACTACAACGAATCCGCAAAACGCACCATACGTATTGAAAGAGATGCTATTTCGAACTTATCAGAACGTATTGGCGAAGAATTCACAACCGCTTGCGAGTTAATGACCCAGTGCTCAGGCCGTATTGTTGTTACAGGTATGGGTAAATCTGGCCATATCGCAAAAAAAATTGCCGCAACACTCGCAAGTACAGGAACACCTGCGTTCTTTGTCCACCCCGGTGAAGCTAGCCATGGCGACCTAGGCATGATTACCAGTAGCGATGTGGTATTAGCTATTTCAAACTCAGGAAACACAACTGAAATTGTCACCATTCTGCCATTAATAAAGCGCATGGGCGCACCATTGATTAGCATGACAGGCAACCCAGAATCGATACTCGCCAAACAAGCTGACACAAATCTGGATGTTAGCATCCACGAAGAAGCCTGCCCACTTGGCCTAGCCCCCACATCCAGCACCACGGTCACACTGGTAATGGGTGATGCCTTGGCTGTCGCCTTACTAGAATCCAAAAATTTCTCTGAGCAGGATTTTGCTTTTTCACATCCTGGCGGAACCCTGGGTAAAAAATTATTATTAACAGTTAACGATTTAATGCATACCGGCAAACGTATTCCTGCCGTCAAAACAGGCACATTACTTTCAAATGGTTTAATTGAAATTTCAGAAAAAGGCCTTGGTTTAACGGCGATTATTGATGAAAAAGGAAAACTTGCAGGTTTATTTACAGACGGCGATTTACGCAGAACATTTGACGCTAAACTTGATTTATTAACAACCACTATTGACGACGTAATGACTAGCCAATGCAAAACCATTAGCAATAATATTCTGGCCGCAGAAGCCTTAAGTATCATGGAGCAGAATAAAATCACCGGACTGCTAGTCACAAACCCCGAGCACGAAGTGATTGGCGCGCTACACATGCATGATTTACTGCGTGCTGGCGTAATTTAAGTAAACGACCCTCTAAACTAAAGAGCTTTTTATGCAAAACATCAAAAATAAAGCAGAGAAAATTCAACTATTGGCGCTTGATGTAGATGGCGTTATGACAGATGGAAAAATATATTTTTCAGCTCAGGGTGATGAATTAAAAGCATTCAGCATATTAGACGGACAAGGCATCAAAACTCTGATAAACAACAATATTCAGGTAGCTATCATTACCGGTAGAACATCGCCCCTCACCTCACGAAGAGCGCGTGACCTAGGAATCTCGCATATTCTTCAGGGTCGTGAAGACAAAAAGGTGGCGCTACATGAACTCAGTAATGAGCTTAACATCCCCTTTGAACAAATCGCTTATGTCGGTGACGACCTACCAGACCTATCAGCCATCACTCATTCAGGCCTAGGCATCACGGTTCCCAATGCGCATTATTTTGTAAAAGAACATGCTGACTACTGTACCAGCACACCAGGCGGTCAAGGCGCAGTTCGAGAAGTGTGCGACCTGATACTTGATGCAAAAGGCTTGCTTGCGAACACTCACAAAGCGTACTTAAACTAACATGGGCTTTAATAAAACACTGGGGCAAGCACTCCTGATTCTATTGCTCGCCATTGGAAGCTATGCCCTGCTTCACGAAAATGATCGACCTAGTGCCACACAATATAGCAAAGAACAAGATCAGAATGAAAAACCTAGTGCCTTTATTAAGGGTGGACAGTTTAAGATTTAT
>Ga0105348_1000921_pt1 | contig 20835 bp, 20 predicted proteins | sample EN8Hudsemesocosm_2_FD_83504 | JGI IMG/M metagenome (GOLD analysis project Ga0105348, IMG submission 83504) | Methane-oxidizing microbial communities from mesocosms in the Hudson Canyon - EN8C Hudson Canyon | ecosystem: Environmental > Aquatic > Marine > Cold seeps | place: Hudson Canyon... | reverse complement strand
TACCCCACTATCAGGCTCGAATACGATTAGACTTCAAACGACCGGTGGAAGCGGTGCTAATATTGACCAATTCACTTTGACACCTCAATAGATGTTGAATTCACCAGGAGTCAAAAGAATGAGCAAACATTATATTACTGCAGTACTCACCGCCTCCCTTCTTACCGCCTGTGGTGGTGGAGGGGGTGGTAGCGATACTAAAGAAACAGTTCAACCAGCAAGCATTCTGACGGGTAGTTTTGTTGATAGCCCTGTAGAAGGACTTAGATATGAAACCCCAACACAAAAAGGCTTAACCAATGAACAGGGAGAGTTCAAATATGTTGCAGGTGAATCCGTAACATTCTATCTGGGTGGAACACAGCTAGGTGTTACATTAGGAGCAAGCTTGGTAACCCCATTTAGTCTTTTTGGTATTACGCCACTCACCAGTGAGAGTGAAATAATAGTAGCTTTAAGTAGTAATACTATTAATAGCTTCGACCGTGCACTCAATGTTGCCACGTTACTTCAAACATTTGATATTGATGCAAATCCCGAAAATGGTATTAATTTAGGTTCAAGTCATTCTGACCTAAAAAACATTGCTATTCCTCTACTGGTTAAAGCACGGACTTTCGAGAATCAAACAAAACTCAGTAATGCCAAGGTATTAACAGGCGTTTCACAGGGTCGTACTTTTGGGGATGCAACTCAACACCTCTATAAAAGTTTAGACATAGAGATAGAATCAAGCCTCACATCGACATTCAAATCAAGTCAAAACAACAAACAACTTGGCACTGTAAGTTTTGAATACAACGCTGATGGAAAAATCATTAGAGAAAATACAGATACCGATAACAATGGTGTATCGGATATTACAAAAACCTTTAATTATGATTCAAACGGTAATTTAGTTCAAACAAGCAACTCAGCAACAAATACCACTGAAACATTAAGCTATGACGGCAATCAAAACTTGCTAACTCGCTTAATTAATCGGGCATCAGGAAATGATACACAAGAAAACTACAACTACGTTAACAACAAACTAGAACGCTTTGAACTTGACCAAAATGCAGACGGTTCTATCGACACAACTACACGCTACACTTACAACGCACAAGGAAAAATAAGCAGTTACGACGTTGACCGTGACGGAGATGGGGCTATTGATTCACTCTCAACGTATTCCTACCTAAACAATAACTTATCGTCTTACTCAGAAGACAGTGATAATGATGGTATACCTAACATTATTATTGCCTACTCTTATGATAACAACGGTAACCGTACCTCACAGAATGTTGATCTCTCTGCGATTGGTGCTCCCAATTCAATTTCCACGTTTGAGTACGACACTCAAAACAATGCCACTCGATATGAGCAAGACCGAAACATGGATGGCACTACTGATTATATCGAAGCTTATGCTTACGATAAGAATAATAAACGAACACTTTTTAAAAGGGATTTAAATGCCAATGGTACTTGGGACGTTGTCGCTCAATATTCTTATGATATCAACGGCAATCGTATAAAGATGATTGAAGATAGTGACGGCAATGGTATTGTAGATAAATTGTGGACAGGCAATTATCAAGCTGCCGTGCTAACAAATACGTGGGAGATAATTTTAGGAAAACTCTAATACCCAAGACAAAATCCTCCCCACCCAAAAACCGCAACTATGCGGTTTTTTAATTTCCAGTTACATCAAACTACTGACGTAACATACAATGAGAGCTACCCCACTCTATCTGAATGAGAAAACCCTGCTTTATATGCTGACTTTAAGTCAAAAAGGAAAGAAAAATTTAAGCCCTGGAGACAATGATTCAAGAAATTGACAAATAATGCTACTACACAGACAGTTCAATTTCATAAATGGCCTCATCAATATCCTCTAACTTTTTTTCTAATACAGACCTGGCATCAGACAAGCCTTTATTGTAATAACGCGGGGCAATTTTTTCCGAGAAAAAATCCAGTAAAAATTCAGCATCAAACTGCCCTATTTCCTGACCTAGTTCTTGGTCAAAATAGCCTTGTACCTGGCTAACAATGGCGTCTTTTTCTTCTCTGGTAAATTCTATCTTCGACATAATAGGATGCTCAGCGCTTAGCGTGTGAATCACATTTATAAAAACTAATGGTTTAGATATAAAAAAACCTGCATCAGCAGGTTTTTTTAAATACTAAAAGAAGAAATCAGATTAAAACTGATCTGCTTCTAGGCTCATCATATCTTCGCTACCAGATTTAACTAATTCAGCAAGTGAAACAGTTTTTGGTAGTAAACGGCTATAGAAAAATTTAGCAGTCTTGATTTTAGACTGATAAAAAACATCTTCATCTACTTTAGGTGCAGCAACTTTAACCATTTTAGCCCACATAAATGCATAAGCAGTTAAACCGAACAACTCTAAGTACTCTACAGAAGCTGCGCCGACAGCATTACGATCATCTTTGAAGCTATTGATAACGTTTTCAGTTACATCACTTAAACGCTCTATTGCCGCAGAAAGAGGCTTAACGAAAGCGGCTAACTCAGCATTATCTGTTTCTGCTTCGATAAATTCAGCCACTTCAGCAGCAAATAATTCAAATAACTTACCGCCATTAGCAACAATCTTACGACCCATTAGGTCAAGTGACTGAATACCATTGGTACCTTCATAGATTTGTGTAATACGCGTATCACGTACTAACTGCTCTTGACCCCACTCACGAATATAACCGTGACCACCAAAGACTTGCTGACCAGCAATACAACACTCTAAAGAACGGTCTGTTAAGTAAGCTTTTGCAACAGGTGTTAGTAACTGAACCATGTTTGAAGCATAGTCTTTCTGCGCCGCATCATCAGAGAACTTAGCAGCATCAAGAAAAGATGCAACATAAGTAGAAAAAGCACGACCGCCTTCGTTGTAAGCACGCATCGTCATTAACATGCGACGAACATCTGGGTGAACAATAATTGGATCAGCTTGCTTTTCTGGCTGAGCAGGACCTGTTGCGGCGCGACCTTGAATTCGGTCTAACGCATACTCTACTGCATTCTGGTAAGAACGTTCAGCAGCACCTAAACCTTGAATACCTACACTTAGGCGTTCGTAATTCATCATGGTGAACATTGCATTCAAACCTTTGTTTAAATCACCTACTAACCAACCTTGTGCCCCATCAAAGTTCATTACACAAGTAGCCGAAGCCTTAATACCCATTTTGTGTTCGATTGAACCACAAGTAACATTATTGTTTTCACCAACAACATTATTCTCATCAACCTTATTACGTGGCACTAAGAACAATGAAATACCTTTAGGGCCTGCTGGCGCATCAGGTAGTTTAGCTAATACAAGATGGATAATATTTTCTGATAAATCCTGTTCACCACCAGTGATAAAGATTTTAGTACCGCTTACGGCATAGCTTCCGTCACCATTATCAACAGCTTTTGTTCGGATCATACCTAGATCTGTACCTGAATGAGGCTCAGTCAAATCCATCGCGCCAGCCCACTCACCTGAGTACATTTTTGGTAAGTATTTTTGCTTAAGTTCTTGTGTCGCGTGCGCATCAATCGCCAAACTTGCACCAGAGGTTAGACAAACATACAAACCAAAAGCGATATCAGAGCTATAAAGCATTTCTTCATACTGAGCACCCAGCATCTTCGGCATCCCCATGCCTTCAAATTCAGGGTTGCCCGTTAAGCCAGACCATCCGCCTTCAACAAATGTTTTGTATGCATCTACATAGCCTTCAGGTGTAGTCACTGAGCCTTCTGTCCATTTACAACCTTCTTCATCACCTTCACGACTTAGTGGTGCAATTAGAGAAGCAGTAATTTTTCCGGCTTCTTCTAAAACAGCATCGGCTGTTTCGATATCGATTGTGTCTTTTGTGCCTGCTAATGAAGCCCAAAGTTGTTCGGCGCCAAAAACTTCATTCATCACAAAACGAATATCTTTAAGCGGAGCTTTATAATCTGCCATGTAGTCTTACCCTCAATGTATCAACGATTGTATTTACAAATATAATTTCGATTCCAACACATAATTCTTGCTTATAAATGACCTAAAAATCACTTTGAAGCTTTCCCTTGAATTATGCCAAATAACTTTGCGGCATATTTTAACGCAAAAAGCCCGCTGATGCGGGCTTTTTTTATATAACTCTTAAATACTTCTCAAATTAGAAAGAGAAGTTGTCTTCTTCTACAGCCATCATTGACTCAGAACCAGCGCTAATCATCTGAGCATGCGCTAATGTACGAGGCAAGATACGATCATAGTAAAACTTCGCAGTTTGTAGCTTAGTTTTATAGAAAGCTTCTTCAGTAGTGCCTTCAGCAAGCTTCTGCTGAGCAACAGCACTCATTTTAGCCCAAAAATACGCTAAACAAACATAACCAGAATACATTAAGTAATCTACTGACGCGGCACCCACTTCATCACGATTCTTCATGGCATTCATGCCAACTTTCATCGTAATATCGCCCCATTCTTTGTTCAGCGTAGTTAACTGCTCAACAAATGGCGCTAAACCTTCGTTATCCGCATTTTCTTTACAGAAAGTGTGAACTAGCTTAGTGAAGTTCTTTAATGCAGCACCTTGAGTCATTAGAACTTTACGACCTAATAAATCAAGCGCCTGAATACCGGTAGTTCCTTCATACAATAATGCGATTCGAGTATCACGAACAATTTGCTCCATACCCCATTCAGCAATAAAGCCGTGACCACCGAAAACCTGAACACCATGGTTCGCAGCTTCAAAACCTGCTTCAGTACAGAAAGCTTTGAGAATTGGCGTTAAGAAACCAAGCATATCATCTGCAGTTTTCTTTTCTTCTTCAGTTCCATGAACCAGAAGATCGGCTTGCTGTGCAGCAAAATAAATCATTGCACGAGAACCTTCAGCAATCGACTTTTGCGTTAATAGCATACGTCGAACGTCAGGATGAACAATGATTGGATCTGCTTTACCGTCTGGATTCTTAGGTCCAGTCAATGAACGCATTGCTAAACGCTCTTTAGCATAAGTTAACGCGCCCTGGAAAGAACCTTCAGCGGCTGCAAGACCCTGAATAGAAGTACCGATACGTGCAACATTCATAAACGTGAACATGCAGTTCAGACCTTTGTTTTCTGGACCAATCAACCAACCTTTAGAAGCATCAAAGTTCATGACGCAAGTAGAGTTACCGTGGATACCCATTTTGTGCTCAATAGAACCACAAGTCACTGCGTTCGCATCACCAGGATTACCTTCAGCATCTGGTAAAAACTTAGGAACGATGAATAATGAAATACCCTTCGTACCTTCTGGTGCACCAGGTAAACGTGCTAGAACAACATGAATAATGTTGTTAACCATGTCGTGTTCACCAGCAGAGATAAAGATCTTAGTACCAGTAATGTTGTAACTACCGTCTGCATTTGGTTCAGCTTTAGTAGTCAAAATACCTAAGTCAGAACCACACTGAGGTTCGGTCAAGCACATAGTACCTGTCCACTCACCCGTGATTAACTTAGTTAAATATGTTTCTTGTTGCTCAGGAGTACCGTGCTCTTCGATAGTTGCACGCGCACCATGGCTTAGGCCTGGGTACATACCCCAAGACCAGTTAGCCGTACCAATCATCTCACTTAGTACGATATTGATTGACTCTGGAAGACCCTGCCCACCATGTTCAACAGGTGCATTCATTGAAGGCCAGCCGCCTTCTACAAATTGCAGATATGCTTCTTTGAAGCCTGTTGGAGTTTTAACGCCATCTTCACTCCAGGTACAACCTTCTTGATCACCCACTTGATTAAGTGGTGCTAGCACTTCTTCACAAAACTTTGCACCTTCACCAATGATCGCGTCGATCATATCTGGCGATGCATCATCTGCACCGATATTGGTATAGTGTGCTTCACTGTTTAAAACTTCGTCCATGATGAACTTAATTTCACGTAGGGGAGCTTTGTATTCTGGCATAGCTGTAACCTCAAATTTATTTATTTACGTTTTCACGCTTTGAATATGCTGATTGTTGTTAAGTTTCTTAACATAACCATACTTTGTCAAAATCGCCCAAGGCTATAATTTTTATGACTTTAATTTGTCAAAATTTAAAAGCTGCTGGGCTGATCAAAAAACCGAGCTTTTACTCAGTTTTAAGCGTCATAAATCAAACGACTGTTTGAAACATACGTTTGATCTAGTTCAATGTCAAGAATTCCTAAACTCTTTTCCACCGATTTTAAGTCCATAACAAGGGCAAAAAGCTTAATTTTAACTTGTAAAATTGCGCCAAAACACCCAGACAATCAGGCAAAAAGAATTGTAAAACAGAAGATTAGCAGAGTTTTAAAAATCTGCAGGGAGAAGTGCATAGTGATTTGTAACTTTTTTAAACTACCTCATCAATTTCAATCGTTTTTGTTTCAAGAGGCGCTATCACGTCTTCATATTCTGACTTGAAAGTTGAGTTGCTACTAGCCTCACTTGATGTGCTTTTTCCATCGTTTTCACTTGTTTCAGTTCTTTTACTAGCTTCAGAGCGTTGACTTTCAATACCTTGAGCAGCAAGTTCCTTTCGGGCTTGTGCCAATACCCTAGATGCTGAAGCAGCGACTCTTTGATCTTGAGCGGAAGGGTCTACCGGTGCGGTCGCAGCGGCTTTAACGGTATTCATTTTCGTAATGGTTGCTGCAGGGTCACCAGGCACCGACGATGCATCTATTGGTACTTCACCACCAATTGCATATCGCTTGCCATTTGGTCCATCCTGATAACTAAAAGAAACCGCTCCGGCCAATGAACCCCCAACTGATTTATGCGCCTGCTCATGCGCTCGAACTTCCCGATCTCTTTGTTGCAAAGCTTCCACTAGTTTAAGCTCTTCTTCGCTTAAACCACCAGTTTCACTGCTTGATCCTTGTTCTGGCGACTTTGTTTGTCTGGTTTCATCATTTTGCGCCGCACCAGCACTCGGGCCTTGCGTCTCTTCTTTAGACTCTCCACTAACAATAACTTTGCCCTCAGCATCAACACTTTGTGCATCGCCTTGCTCAGAAGCGCCCTTTACAACCCCTTCTACTGAGTTTCGACTAGGTGAGAGTTGATTAACAGTTGTTGCTCCAATAGCAACACGTGTATAAACAGGGGGCACAGTAATATTGGTAATTGCTTCAGCTTTATCGCTGCTGGAAAGCGAAACCGTTACTGAAGGACTTAGTGTGGACGAGGCAATATCCTTTGAACTAGAGGACACTGTACTTACACTACTCATAGAGGCAGTGGAAGGTAATTGAACTGTGTTAATCGGTAAAACTTGCATAATCTAAACCCCACTCTCGTGGTGGTACACACCCAGATAACTGAACGTAATTAAAAAGCTCCTGCTAAGCTAGCGTATCAGGCCATGGTATCAAGTAAAGTTCCAAGCACTTCATCGGCTACTTTTACCACTTTCGATGATGCCTCAATTGATCGTTCATAAAGATTTAACTGAATAATAGGTTCAACAAAGCTTGCCGCACCTGAAGCGCCATCGGTCGTGCCCGCTTTTACTATTTCACTGGCAGACTTTTCAATGCCTTGGAGGCCACGTTGAATGCCTTCCAAGCCAGTTTGCTGAATTGAACTTATATTCATAACCTCAACCTTTTATTCACTATTTACCATATCTATTTATCACGTCTTTTATCACGCCTTTTATCAAATAAATGCAGTGGCGATAGAGGCAGACGGAGCTTATATTAGGCTCATTAAAGCAAATTTTTGGCTATTTTTCAACCAAACAACAACCCAGCTTACAATTCAAGACAATCTAAACTAAGATGGTTACAAACCATTTTTGGTGACTGGCCTTCAGAAAATGGCAAACAACCAAGCAAAGGCACACCAAGCGCTGAACTTAGGGTCGCAATATTTTCCTGCTCATAAGCCATGACTTCAGACGAAGTTCGGTTACCGACCCATGCGGCCAATTGAAGCCCATCCCGACGAATAGCATCTGCCGTTAACATCGCATGATTCAAACACCCCAGACGCAAATCAACTACAAGTATCACTTTTAGGGCCAACAACTTTGCTAGATCAGCCATAGTTTCACGATGACTAATTGGCACACGCCAGCCGCCTGCACCCTCTACTATGGCAAAGTCTGGACGCTTCATAAGTGCCCCCTGACAGATCCCCTGCATTCTAGAAGCTGTCACCGTTTTGTTTTCAAGTGCAGCGGCAATATGTGGTGACGCAGCAGCTTTTAGTACAACCGGATTGACTTGCACATAGGGGAGTTGAAAACTTGCATGCTTCATTAATCGCTGTGCATCTTCATTTTGCCACTGCAGCTTACCTTCACCAACATCAACCTGTTCACAACCTGCCGCAAGTGGCTTGAGTGCCATTGTGCTTAAGCTTTTTTTTGCCGCTGCTTCAAGTAAAGCGCAGCTGGCAAAAGTTTTGCCTACACCTGTATCAGTACCTGCAACGAAAAATGCTTTGGCCATTAATTTTATACCTTCTTTTATTAAGCGTAATCAAACATAAAAAGCAACTTCATCATAAAACAGTGTAGACACTTATAACCAAGCATATTGTTGCTTAGCGTTGAAAAAGAAGGGTTCATAACTTTTATAGTGATACAGGGAATTTTGATTTATCTTTTTCCTAATTTGTATATGGCTTGCCGTTTTACTAATTAAATCATTCTTATTATGAAAAGACAGGCAACTCTCATTCCACTCCAAGTCACAAAATTCCATTAGTTTTTTTGATTCATCTTCGGGGTTCGTCACCAGGTCTTCATATTTAATTTTGTAAATACTTGAAGGATATTCTTCAGTGTATTTTTCAATGGCATTTATACTATTTTCAACATACTGCAGTATGTCTTCAAGCTTGTGAGCCCATGGAAGAGATACCATATTGTTTTTTAGAATTGAAACTATGGAGGCTAAAGGTATACGTTCACAATAGATTATTTTCGCTTTGGGGTAGAGTGCAAGAATAAAATCGATAAGAAATATGTTTTCTAAAGACTTATCAGTAAAGCGTACATTTTCTTTAAGTAATCCGCACTTCTGAAAGTTTTCGTTGCTTTGATTTTGAAAATTCGACCAAAAATCCGAACCATCTTTACCAATATTCCCCATGACAACATGACTTATCACACTTGACTCCTCGCCTTTAATAATTTGTTCTGGGCCTGAACAAATTATGTTTTCAATCAGAGTTGAGCCGCATCGTGGAACACCGACAATAAAGATGGGGGACTCTTCACTCTGTTGTACGTTTCTTAAAGGTTCAAAATTCTCTTTTACAGTAGAACTTGCGTGTTTTAATTCTTTCAAATAATGATTAGCGTCATAAGGGAACGCAGTAGTCTTTATGTAAACCTCATGCGCCTTAGCTAAATACTCCATTTCCAAAATAGGTTCATATTCCTTCTCAGCATATTTGGAAAGTAACCAATAATGGTAGAATTGTTTATCAAGTGCAGCACTATTAGGATCTTGGTGACTCAACTTATTAAATAGTTCAGGCGATAATACTTTATTATCCAGGCTGCTTAGCCGGTATGGAAAAACTAAACTGTCCGGAAAACATTTAATTGCAGTTTCCAACACAGCTTTAGCCTGATCAAGCTCGCCGAAATCTATATGTAATTTTGCAATATTTTTATATAAACCTTCACTTTTTAAATCATTCTTTAAAGCATCATTATAGACAACCTGCGCCTCTCGATACTGCATCAAATGATAGAATAATTCTCCTAAATTCATATAAGGTGCAAGTTCTTTAGGGTTTAATTTAATACACTGCTTTAATGCCTGTATAGACAAGTCAGTTTCTTTATTTTTTGCCAGCGTAAAGGCGTATTTCAAGTAAATATCTATATCCGTAGGCTTTTCTTTCAAATATACCTGAAACAGTTTGGTCGCCGCTTGAAGCTCACCTAGCTGTAAATATATCTCACTAAGCCCCTGCAAATAGTTTTTATTAAGAGGCTCAAGGCTGCATGCTTTACTTAAATAGTCACACGCCTCTTTCGTTTTCTGCTCTTTATATGAAATCCATCCTAGACCATAAAAAGCCTCGCTTTCTGTATCCGTTTTTGAAATCACCTCTAAATAGTATTTTTTAGCATCAGAGAGATTTTGAGCCTTTAAATATTGGTTACCTTTCTGCATTAGGGCTTTGATTTCGGATTCCATCATATTTTCCTAGTATTTAATTTAACTATCGACCTTAAAAGAACAACCCTGCTATTCAAGTGCAAGGTGACTTTCTTATCATTCATTTATTACGTTATAAGAGGAGACTTTGTAGCAAGGCAAAAACAATACTGCAAGCCAGACTACGCAAAACAAGTAACGCCGCACAATAAATTAACTTAAGACTTTAATTCAATAAATAAAGTTTTCATTGAAAGCAACGGAATACAAGCGCAAAAGAAGACTTTACGCTTGTTAGTTTTATACTCTCTTAGCGACGCCAAACAATACTTGATAACTTGCAGGTAAAGTACCATCGTCGAGTCGTAACGTCTCATAGGCAGCTAAAAAATGTCTAATTCTTTGTTTACCTGTTAGGTGCATTGAACGCTGAGCTGTCATATTATGCGCACCCAAGGCTTTTAATTCCCGCGTTAGATCTTTAACTTTTTTGTAGTAGAGTACTTTTGTTCGGGCCTCTAGCAACTCCGTTTTAAGCTCGGTTGTGGCTAGTGCTTTTTGATAGTCAGAAATGTAGGCAAAGGCATTTACATGCTGATCATCATCTACCTGTGCCCAGGCGGCTTTAAGCTCACTTAATGAGCCATCAACCAAACTTGAAAAGACAAATACACCTTTATCCGACAAAACACGCTGAATTTCATTCAATAAACCGCTTAAACTACCGCACCATTGAATCGCTAGGCTAGAGAAGATCAGATCAATAGACCCTGATTTAAACGGTAATGACTCGCCATCCCCGACCAGCCAAGTGGTTTTATTATGTTCACTCTGCTGAGGATGAGATTGACGGGCGTAACGGATCATATCTTCTGATAAATCAAAACCTGTTAAATTCGCTTTAGGGTATTTAGCTTGTAAACTACTTAAAAAGTAACCGGTTCCACAACCTAAATCGACTATATTTGGTGCTTTGTTTGAAGACTGGTGCGAAGGTATAAGCTCAAGCAATTCATTTCCAACCCAGCGCTGAAAGTGTGCCACGTCATTATAAGTGGCCGCAGCATTACCGAAAGATTTAGCAATGTTTGCTTTATTGATGATTTCAACACTCATTTATAGCTGGCCTCGAAAACTCTGTACGCCACAAATTGCCCCTAAAAATTTTTCCAGGTTTGAAATCACATCAGTCCGATAAGCGCAACAAGGCAAATGAGCCATTTCGTCAATCACTTGCACTTGATGATGCGGGTTGCTTTTTTGTACAAGCATTGAAACCTCAACCGGTACAAGCGCATCATGGCGACCATAAATATGCAAACAGGGCTGCGTGATCAGCCTCAATGCTTGTCGCACATCCAAATCAGTTAAAAATTTCAAACCGGAACGTAAAACCACAACATCAGGCAAAGCCGTTTCAGAATAGTTAAGTTTCAAACTTCGGCGATCTTCCTTATGCGCTAAACTACCCTTCACCAACAAATGAGTAAACTGCCGTACAAGGGCTTTTCTTTTGCTTGGCTCATCTGAAACCAGTGTATTTAGTGCTTCTAATTCTTTGCTATCCAGACCGACAGTATCCCCACCCTTAGCAAGAAAACAAGGATTGGTTTGCAAAGCCACTAAGGCTAAAAATGATTTATTTGTGCTAGCAGCATATTGAATAGCCAGGGTTCCACCCAGAGACCAGCCCATCAAAACGGTATTTTCACTCACTGTCTGATCGATCAGCTCAAGCCATTCACTGAGCGTTTTATTCTGGTCTAGATCAATCACCTGGCAGATGTACGATTCAGGCAAATCGGCAATAAAGTCTTGCCAGACCCTCTCATTGACCGACCAGCCATTAATCAACAACAAATGAATCAAGCGATACCTTCTTTTTTAGCCTGAGCCAACGCTTCGAGCAATTCATCTATTTCATCAAAGCTATGCTTGGCACTTAAGGTCACTCTTAGACGGGAGGTTTTATCGGGCACAGTCGGTGGGCGAATGGCTGTCACCAACAAGCCAGAATTTTCCAAATACTGTGACAACGCGACCGCGTTATGTGACTCTCCAATAAGTATGGGCTGTATAGCGGTACGTGAAGGCATTAACTCATAAGCTAATTGACTTGCACCTTGTCTGAAATAATAAATAAGCTGTTGCAGATGCGCGCGACTCTCATCCGCTTGCTGAATTAACTTCAAGCTTGCCCGAGTAGCGGCAGCAATCGCAGGTGGCATGGCGGTGGTGTAGATATAGGGTCGTGCCATTTGAACCATGTATTCAATCAGTTCATTAGAACCTGCAACAAAAGCACCTGACGTCCCAAAAGCCTTGCCAAAAGTACCCACTAACACCGGCACATCGTCCTGAGTTAAACCTGCTTCAATCACACTGCCTCGACCTTGAGAGCCTAGCACACCTAAACCATGAGCATCATCAACCATTAAACAGGCATCATGTGCGCGGCATAAATCGGTGAGTTCTGGCAAATTAGCAATATCGCCATCCATGCTAAACACACCATCGGTGACCACCAGTTGCTTTTTTTGCTTATCGGAGAGTTTATTAAGATAACGTTCAAGACTAGCACTATCATTATGTAAATAGCGCTGAAAACGTGCGCCACTTAATAAGCCACCATCGATAAGTGAGGCATGGTTTAATTTGTCTTCCAATACGACATCAGATTTGCCTACCAAAGTAGAAACAATAGCTAAATTAGCCATATAACCACTAGAAAAAACCAAGGCCCGGTCACGCTGAGTGAATTCGGCCAACTCTTGTTCCAGCAAATCATGCTCACGGTGATGGCCAATCACTAAATGCGATGCCCCACTCCCCACACCCGCTGATTCAATCGCATCAATCGCAGCGTGTTTTATTTCATGATGATTCGCTAAACCAAGATAATCATTACTGCAAAAAGCCAGCAGCAAGCGGCCATCGACATTCACATTCACCCCTTGAGGTGAGTTTAAAGTGCGATGCTGACGCCACAAGCCTGCATCTTTCTTTGCTTGCAGCTCTGCTTGCCATTGCTTTGCGAAAATAGACAATTAATTCACAGTACGCGTATTGATCAACCCATCATTCGCATTAGATGCATCAGCATCAAAGAATAAGTGATCATTCGCCTTGGCTTCAATGGCTTTATTAACTCTTTTATTCAATTCGGCTTCCTGCTCTTCATCAGATTTTTCAATACGCTGCTCTGGTCTTAAACCTAAACGTTTGAAAAGCTGCATGTCTTTATTGGTTTCTGGATTTGGCGTAGTTAATAAGCACTCGCCATAAAATATTGAGTTGGCACCGGCCAGAAAAGTCATGGACTGCATTTCATCCGACATGCTTTCACGTCCGGCCGATAAACGCACGTGACTCTTCGGCATGATAATTCTTGAAACAGCAATACAACGGATAAAATCAAAGTTATCAATTTCTTCGGCATTTTCCAGAGGTGTGCCTTTCACTTTCACCAGCATGTTTATGGGTACACTTTCTGGCTGGCGAGGTAGATTTGCTAATTGGGTGAGTAAACCCACACGATCCGTCGCCTGTTCACCCATACCAACAATACCGCCACTACAGACTTTCATACCGGCATCACGTACATGAGACAAAGTATCTAAACGGTCTTGATAACTACGTGTAGTAATAATTTTGTCATAGTATTCTGGAGAAGTATCCAGGTTATGGTTGTAATAATCTAAACCTGCTTCACCGAGTTGATTAGCTTGATCATCAGTTAATTTACCTAAGGTCATGCAGGTTTCCAAACCCATAGCTTTCACGCCTTTAACCATATCCAATACATACGGCAGATCTTTATCACTTGGATGCTTCCAAGCAGCGCCCATACAAAAACGTGTACTGCCAGTCGCTTTTGCCTGTTTAGCTTTTTCAAGTACCTTGTCGACCTGAAGTAGACGCTCTTTTTCTAAACCGGTATTGTAATGGCCGCTTTGAGGACAATATTTACAATCTTCAGGACACGCCCCGGTTTTGATCGATAATAAAGTACTTACTTGCACGGCATTCGGGTCAAAATACATACGATGAACGGTTTGAGCCTGGAACATCAAGTCATTAAAAGGCATGTCAAACAGTGCTTGTACCTCTTCTAATGACCAATTATTTCGTACTACACCTAAATCTTGTACTACACCTGAGCTAGAAACCGTCATACTTGTATTCTCTAAAATAAATTCATGTTAAAACTTGCCTAGTAATGACTACTTCATAGCAAGCGATCACAAAGGAATGTGTGTAATGATAAGGTTCACAGAAAAGTTGTCAACCAGAAATTATTTTTTGGTTGACAAGTTAAGTTCAATTATTGAAGCCTTTCGTCAGGGAATCAAACAAAAACGCTGCCATTTTTGTGATGATAGTACATTTAATGATGAAGCTATTTGCACGCCTTGCTACTGCGACCTCCCCTGGAATACTGACTGTTGCAGCCGGTGCGCGCTTCCTATGAACATACGCACTACTGATATAAGTAATATAAATACACAGGGCTCCTCAAACAACAAACCCTTTAAGCTTGTTTGTGGTGAATGTATTTCTAACCCAGCACCATTTACCTTAGCAATCGCTTGTTTTCGTTATGAAGTTCCTATTGGCAAAGCCATTCAGTTGCTCAAATATAGCCACAAACGATATTTCGCCATTTTTTTTGCCCGATTATTAACTAAACGTATTCAGCAAGAATATATAGATACCCCAATCCCCTCATTACTACTCCCCGTACCCATGCATAAAAAAAAACTCAAAGAACGCGGGTTTAACCAAGCCTTTCTAATAAGCCAGCAATTAAGTAAATCACTCAGCATTCCTACAAATACACAAATTTTACAGAAAGTCAGATCTACCGTCGCTCAAACAGGGCTTGATAAACGCCAACGAATGCAAAACCTGAAAGGAGCATTCACTATCACCAAACCTATTTCGGGCTTACATATCGCCCTGATAGATGATGTGATGACAACAAGGGCAACAGCTGATTTACTCTGCAAATTATTATTGGATGCAGGTGCACAGCAGGTTGATGTTTGGTGCATTGCACGAACTGCTAAATACAGACATAAAAAGTGAATATACTAAGCAAAGGCTATTGTTTTTTAATACTTTTATTCCTACCCTATCGATCAAATGAAAGCCAAAGGTAACAAGATGCTGAAACATAACGAGCAAGCGATGATAATCGTCACAGGAGGGGCCGGTTTTATTGGTAGTAATATCATCCGATCTTTAAACCAACGCGGTGAAACCAATATTCTTGTAGTCGATGATTTAAGTGACGGCCTGAAATTTAAAAACCTAGTCGATTGCGACATTGCAGATTACCTCGACAAAGATGACTTTATCGAGCGTATCAAAAACAATGAGTCATTTGGTGAGGTACGCGCTTTATTTCATCAAGGTGCCTGTACTGACACTACCGAATGGGACGGTAAAATGATGATGCGCAACAATTACGAATATTCCAAACTATTGTTGCATTATTGTAACCAGCACAAAATTGCCTTCCTATATGCTTCAAGCGCTGCGGTTTATGGCAGCAGTAAAGTATTTAAAGAGGAAAAACAGTACGAAGAACCCTTGAACATTTATGCTTACTCCAAACTGCAATTCGACACTTACCTGCGTAGCGTGATTGAGCAATTAGATATACAAGCCGTCGGCTTTCGTTATTTCAATGTTTACGGCCCTGGCGAGCAGCATAAAGGTAGCATGTCGAGCGTTGCGTTTAACTTCAACAAGCAAGTAACAGAACAAGGTATTTGCCACTTATTTGCAGGCAATGATAGCTTTAGGAATGGTGAGCAGCGCAGGGATTTCATTTCCGTGCTTGATGTTGTTAAGGTTAATTTATGGTTTATGGATAACCCTAAGAAGTCAGGTATTTTTAATATCGGTACAGGTAAAAGCCGAACCTTTAATGATTTGGCCAATATCGTGCTCAACTATCATGAAACAGGTAAACTCGGATATATTCCTTTTCCGGATCATTTGAAAGGCGCTTACCAAAGTTCTACCCAAGCGGATATTTCTGCATTAAGAGCAGCAGGTTATCAACCATCATTCACCAGCCTCGAAGATGGCATTAAAGTTTATTTGGATTATATAAACAAAAATATTATTCCAAAGTTCGATACTGGGGCATAACTTAATTCAAATAGTTATTAATAATTGATTGATATTCCCCAAGTGCTCTAATATTTTTAAGACCTTCATTGAGTTTTTTCACAGTATCTATAGACACTGCTTTTTTACTTCGCATAATATAAATATCATCACTATTGACCGTAAATGGATGGATCACCACTTGTATTTCAACCAACACTTATAACTTGCACCTTAGAATATGCTCTTCAAACACAGAGCCAATTAGCATTGTTTCGCCACTCACAGCAGCAACTGATGACGCAGAGATCTCCTCACCTAAATTCAAATAAACCTCAGAGATAACAGGCTCTTCCGAATCTACATTAATTTTAATCACCTGAGACGGCGAAATTTTATCTGGATTTTCGGCATGGCCCGCAAATTCTAATAATCGTGGATGTCCTGCTAACCATATGTTGCCTTTTTCATCCCATTCTAGGTTATCCGGCCCAGAATCAACTGGCATTTCACTTCGTTTAGTCAGAGAACCATTCTCTAAATTCCTATCGTAAATATTTATTTTACGACCTGTAATTTCTGCGACATACAATGTTTTAGTATCAGGCGTGACGACCAAGCCATTCGCATATCTCAAGCCTGTTGCCACAATACGCCCCTCAACACCATCAAAGTAAGAAACATTCGCTAGTGGCAGCCCTAAATAATCTTCAGCTAAAGCCATAAGACTTCCACGTGGGTTGCCATGATCATTCGTGACATAAAACTGTGAAGCACTCACTGCGGTAATATCATTGGGTGTTAGTAACTCGGGGTAGCTGATTGAAGTACGATACTGAAAGTCATCAGCACCCTTAATATCAAATATTTCGATCTGACTAGAGCCATCATTTAAATGGTTAATCACAAATAAGGTTCTTTCACCACTCTCACTTTGATACAAACTAATGCCGTGAGGGTGAAAATCTTCAGAAAAGTCCATCGTTAATAGAACGGGCTGCGAGTTGGACTTGCTTATATCCAAACCATAAATCCCGCCTCTGACAGGTTTATTAGCCATTGTTGCACGCCGGTCGTCAGCAGAAATATAGGCATATTGGCGAGTTTGATCGATGGTAATATCTTCAGCTCCCGCCATACCGGAAACGACTTCACATTGACCAGAGAAATGAGGTTCTATAGCATAAAGCAAGCCAGCACTTTCAACTAGGCGATAGCCTTGAATGCCGATAATCACCAGTACTACTACAATAAAAGTTATTAAAGATCGCTTCATGATAAATCCTATTTATTATTTTATATTTAAGTTTTTCGTTTAATGTACCAGCTAACCACATAATAAATCACTCCTCCTAGCATACCACTATAGAGACATAGCTTATGGAGCATTGAAATAGAGATAATGCCCAGCAAATGATTTACTGATTGCAGAGGAAAAAAAGGTTCCACATCTGCATGCATAATACTATCCAATAAAATATGGCTAAAACTCCCTACAAACGCACTCACAAAACACACCCACCAAGCTATGTTGATTGTCTGTTTCTCTTTGCTTGTTTCATAAATACCCAGAAGTTTAAGCCCAAGCTCTGATAAATACTTCCCCGATAATGCAGAAAATATTGCAATGAGTATTGCGCCAAGATAAGTATGCGTAAAACCGTGTAAATGCCCTTCACCACTAATCATCACAAACAATGGTTGTATATCCATCACAATTTGTGTCCAGCCAAACACCATTAAGCTAAAACTGCCTTGCAGCAATGATTTAATGAGTATTCCCGGCCCCATGTGGATTGGCGTAAAAGGCATACAATCCCACCTAACTTTATAAGGTTTTCTTTAATGAAAACGCACCACGAATATTCCCCTCATTAAAACCAACCGCCTGATCATAAGGGTATAAGGTTTTCAACTTTGCTGATACAGCATCATCTAACTGGTCACCATGACACTTTAAACATAAGCCAGCTATCGGTATTGCCTTCATATAACGGTAAACTGACAACCCTTCTTGCTTAACGTGCTCTGAGTACTCTATTGTTTTTACTCTCTCACCAGCGGACTTGCGTTGCTCAAATTGCAATAAAGTTTTTAACTCCCAAGCATCAGGAGTGTTGTTGGCATTACGCACTTTTAAAGAAGTTCGGTTTACTTGCCAGTCGGAGCTTTCCGAGACAGTTTTGGCAATGGGGCCTGCTTGAAGATTACAAACTTCGATGGCATTGACAGGGCCTCCGCTTTTCATTGCTGGTTTCAAGGCTGATTTCAGGTGACCACCAAATATTTTCACTAAGGAACGCGCTTCTTGCAAAGCTTTATCAGGAATAGCGGTATCTGCCATTAGCTCCAATGGTAACCAAACTAATAAACTTACTAATAGCACTTTAAATCTGAATACTTTCATTTACTTTTTACCTCGACTTTTCACTTCGGCTTTTCACTTCGGCTTTTCACTTCAATGCGCCTTCAGTTTGAAGGCTAGTTGGACTTTAAGTGGTTTCGCTTTTATTCTTACCCAACTTTCTCACCACGATAATGTGATCTTCTCATGAATAAAACAAAAAAAATAATCTTCGCCTGTATTTTTTTCTTAATTACTTTACTAATTTTGACGCCATTTTTTGTTCCGAAACTCATCGACAAGAAAATGAATACAGTAGTTCACCCCGCACCTTACAAAGTATCTGATAAAGCTCAAGCGCTTTATGATTCACTTGATTTTATTGGAGACTTACATAGCGATGTTTTGTTGTGGCAACGAAATATACTGCTAGAACATACCTATGGCCATGAAGACCTGCCTCGAATGCTGCAAGCTAATATGGCCTTGCAAGCATTTACGATCGTCAACAAAACACCTGTTGGCATTAACTTTGACAAAAATACCGGCGACACAGACCAAATCACCCGCCTGTTTATGGCACAAGGTCGTCCATTAAAAAGCTGGTTTAGTTTAACTGAACGTGTGATTGAGCAGGCGAATAATTTGAGAGAGTTTAGCCTTAAGTCAAACGGCATGTTATCCGTTATAAAATCCCAAAGCGAACTACATGCTTATCTAAAACGTCGTCAATCAAATAATAAAATCACTGCCGGATTTTTAGGTATTGAAGGCGCGCAAGCATTAGAGGGGAAGTTAGAAAACATAGATGTGGTTTTTAATGCGGGTGTACGCATGATTGGACTAACGCATTTTTTTGACAACGAGCTGGGCGCATCAGCGCATGGCGTCAGTCATGAAGGCATCACCCAATTTGGGCATCAGGCGGTTAACAAAATGGAAGATTTAAACATTCTCGTCGACCTTTCTCACGCCTCCTCAAAGTTAATTGATGATGTGTTAGCGATAGCCACAAAACCCGTCATTGTGTCTCATTCCGGCGTAAAAGGAACCTGCGATAATGTCAGAAATTTATCCGACAAGCATTTAAAAGACATTGCAAAAACAGGCGGTTTAATTGGTATTGCAATGTTCGATAAGGCCATTTGTGGTGATGACGTCAAGTCAATTGCTAAAGCCATTTTATACACAGCTAATTTAGTAGGCATACAACATGTAGCGTTGGGCTCAGACTTTGATGGCGCAATAAAAGCTATTATTGAAGTGAGAGGTTTACCTTTAATTGTTCAGGCACTAATGAGTTTGGGCATGCCTGATGAGAACATTCGTTTAGTGATGGGTGGCAATATGAAGCGTTTTTTATTGGCAAATTTACCTAAATAGCCATTATAAATTATCTATACGAATTCTTAACTTAGAAAGTACCAAACGATAATGTACAGCTAACACCAGAGCTAACTATCGAAAATGAGCAAAAGCGAACTCTTTATGAGTTCCGGTAGACCGCTTTCTAAGTGAAGACACGGTTCTTTTATATCTAATCAAAAAGGAGTTAAAACGACACTTGATGTGGCATAGTGAATTTGGCCACCTAATTAGAGGTGTTAATATGCATCTCTTAAAATTTTAAGTGACGCAATGATAAATCGAAAAAGAATGCTTTTACTGGTGAAATAGTATCGCTAACGGTCACAGATCTATCAATTCTGGATTAAACCTTTAGCAAGCTCTCTATAGATTGCTAACTGTGAGCAATAAACAGTAATTGTTTTTAACGTTTGATATATCTATGTCGAATGGTTTCATTGAATGCTTCAACAAACTTCTGATTAAACTGCTCACCGCTTTCTCCATTGATCAGCGATACGGCGCTAAAAATTCTTCTTATTCTTGCAATCAGATCTACCTTGTGCGCGAAATCTCCTTCATAATATCCAATCATCTATTTAAATTTTCCGGCGTTTCCTAAAGTTTATCAACGCAAGCGCCGGCTTCCACCCGACACTACAGCTAAACAATATAAGGCATCTATGGATAAATTCAGCTTCACTCTGTTTAGGCTCGCCGCACCCGTTATTTTATCCCTTTACAGCCACCCAGCGGCTGCCGGTTTGCTCAACTATTTCAAATTCGAAGATGGCAGCACCAAATGGCAGTACATCGCTAACTGGTCAAGTGGCATACTAATTCTGCTGCTGTCGATTA
>Ga0105348_1000918_pt1 | contig 20857 bp, 23 predicted proteins | sample EN8Hudsemesocosm_2_FD_83504 | JGI IMG/M metagenome (GOLD analysis project Ga0105348, IMG submission 83504) | Methane-oxidizing microbial communities from mesocosms in the Hudson Canyon - EN8C Hudson Canyon | ecosystem: Environmental > Aquatic > Marine > Cold seeps | place: Hudson Canyon... | reverse complement strand
TAGATAGATAGATAGATAGATAGATAGATAGATAGATAGATAGATAGATAGATAGATAGATAGATAGATAGATAGATAGATAGATAGATAGATAGATAGATAGATAGATAGATAGATAGATAGTAGGTAACAACATTTATGTAATACACTATTTAGTGCCCACACTAAATATGCCAAACTTTCTGAGGTAGGTCCTAGTCAAGCCTTGTCATTTTAACGGCCAGCTCATCGTTCGTCTTTTGGCGATTCCATCACCACCAAGGTTTGAATTGAATTTACTTGGGATATCTCACCCAAAACATCTGAGTGAAAGCGTTTGTAGGCGGCTAAGTCTCTTGTCTCGACTCTGAGCAAATACTCATTGGCACCCGTGACGTTGTGGCACTCTGTGACTTCTGATGCCCTGTTAATATGCTCTTCAAACCCCAGCTGTGATTTCTTGCTATGGTTCGACAACCCGATCGTGACATAGGCGACAAAGCTAATGCCTAATTTATTCTGATCGAGCACCGCTCGGTAGCTCTTTATCACACCACTACGCTCCAGATCCTGTACCCGGCGCAATGTTGCAGAAGGCGATAAGCCAATACTCTCCGCAAGCTCGACGTTGGATAATCTGCCACTCAACTTCAGCTTGCGCAATATTCTCTCGTCAAACTTATCCATATCTCAATAATATTGTGAATTAAGTGAATTTTAAGCAAAGATAGACACAAAATTTACGCCAAATCTCATTAACATACAAGTAACGCAAACAGACATTAATGGGGAATAAAATGGAATATCAACAGTTTTTCGCTTTAATATCCTTCGCCTTCGTCTCGACAGTTTCGCCGGGGCCTAACAATATTATGCTGATGACATCGGGGGCGAATGTTGGTTTCATCCGTACGATTCCCCATATGCTGGGGGTGGTATTGGGGTTTAGCCTCATGGTTGTCTTGATTGGTGTCGGATTAATGGGGATATTCGCCGCCTACCCGCTGGTTCACCAAATTTTGCAGTTAGCTTGCATTGCTTATATATTTTATCTGGCGATGAAGATTGCCATGAGCCGAATAGTGAGCAATAGTTCATCAAATTATAAGCCGATGAGTTTTTTGGCCGCCGTCTATTTTCAGTGGGTCAACCCGAAAGCCTGGACGATGGCATTAACGGCGATTAGCGTTTACAACGTGACCGCTACGTGGCAGGGTGTCTTACTGGTCTCTTTAGTGTTTGCGGCAATCAATATACCGTCTGTCAGCATTTGGACAGTGGCGGGTCAGCAACTTCAAGTGTTACTCACTAATCCCTCAAGAATAAAGTACTTCAACTATGCCATGGCAACGTTACTACTGGCATCGACATTGTTGATGATCTAAATCCATATAAAACTGGGCTTCATGTCTCAATAGGTGACATGTCATCTGCTTGCATTTATTTCATCTACCTGCATACACTTGCCCTGCTGCCAGGTTTGCTGAAGGTCATGCTTGAACTGTTTGATTTCTGCTCTCTGGGTTTTTAATGCCTGCATCAGGCTGTCAACTTCTTCCAAACGCGTATCAAGTTGCTGGATAATTTTGTCATGATCCAGACCCTCCGTCGCATCGCGATCCGCAAGTACAACTAGCATATCTTCCAGACTAAAACCCAAACGTTTAGCACATTGTATGCTGGCCAAACGCTGTATGCTCTCGTCGTTATAGTGTCTGTACCCGTTCATTCCCCGCATGACTTTCGGCAATAAACCTTTGCTCTCATAGAAACGAATAGTATGCGTGGCCATACCACTTACTTTTGATAACTCACCAATTTGCATGTAAATACTCCCTAAGCATCGGCTGACTATAATTCAGATCATAATTTAGACTATTGACATTAAAGTTAACTTTAAGCTTATACTCTTGAAAAATCCAATTATCAGGAAACGCTTTTATGAGCCAATCAGTTTTTAGCCCACTTACCCTACCTAATGGCGCAGTCTTATCAAACCGTTTGGCGAAAGCGGCCATGGAAGAGAATATGGCTATCAGTGGCCACCTTCCGGGTGACAGTATTTTCAAGTTATATAAAACCTGGTCTAGCGGCGGTACGGGTTTACTGATTACAGGAAATGTCATGGTTGACCACCGAGCGATGACGGGCCCAGGCGGTATTGCCCTTGAAGCAGATACGCCCTTAGCGCCGTTCCAAGAATGGGCAAAGGCGGGTAATCAAAATGGTACCCAGATGTGGATGCAAATTAACCACCCTGGCCGACAGGTTTATGCCGCAATGGGCGGTCAGGTATTGTCACCCTCCGATATTGCCTTAGACTTGGGCAAACATAGTAAACTGTTTGGTCAACCCAGCCCCATGTCTGAAGCAGAAATTGAGGCACTTATTGAACGTTTTGCGCTAAGCGCTTCGAGAGCAATAGAAGCCGGGTTTAATGGTATTCAAATACATGCCGCTCATGGTTATTTACTTTCACAATTTTTATCGCCCCTCACAAACCTTCGCCAAGACCAATGGGGTGGCAGCCTAGAAAATCGCGCTCGCTTGCTTTATGAAATAGTCAAAGCAGTAAAAGGTAGATTACCCGAAGAAGCCGTGGTGTCTGTAAAGCTTAATTCTGCCGACTTTCAACGAGGCGGGTTTGACGCCGATGATGCACTTCAAGTCGTGAAAGCTTTGGGCCAATTGAAGGTAGATCTAGTTGAATTATCAGGCGGTAGCTATGAAAGCCCTGCCATGCAAGGTAATACAGCAGATGGCCGTACACTTGAGCGCGAAGCCTATTTTTTGAACTTCGCTAAAGCAATTGCCAAAGAGGCAAGCATACCGATTATGACGACAGGCGGAATTACGCGTTTACCGATTGCACAAGCGGTACTCAATGCAGGCGTAGATATGGTCGGCATAGGACGCGCCCTTGCTTTCAACCCTGCACTACCCAATAAATGGAAAGTGTATCCTGAAGAACAAGCGAGCCTTCCAATCGTAAAGTGGAAAGATAAAACGCTGTCGGCACTCGCCACCATGGCCATCACCAAACACCAGTTACAACGAATGGGTAAAGGCAAATCACCGTCAAGCAAGGCCTCACCTTTAATGTCACTCATTGCTGACCAAATACGTTTAAAAAGGCTAACCAAGGTTTATCGAAACCGATATGGAATGTGATTTAAATGAGCGCGGTATTAAAAAGCAGCCGTAAGTAGTTATACTGTTTTGGCAAACACTTCATTTGACCAAACCTTACTTAACAATGAGCAAGTTTCACTTAACCATGACTAAAACCTTATCCAGCTTACTTAAACGCCCACGTAAATTTCCTGGCAGACGCTGGATGGCCAGGGCGTCAGTTGCAATCATATTACGCCAGAGAGAGACCTATGGTTTTGACATTTTGCTCATAAAACGTGCCGAGCGTAAAGGCGACCCTTGGTCAGGTGACATGGCCTTTCCGGGGGGTAAAATGGACAGTGCCGATCAGAGTATTTATCACACGGCCCTAAGAGAGTTACATGAAGAAATAGGCCTCGAAGCCGCCAAGCTAAAACAGCTTGGGCGTTTATCTGATCAACTAACTAAAACCCATTCAGGCTTACGCCCGATGATCATCTCTCCTTTTATTTTTGAACTTAACAAACAGACTGACTTTGTGCTTAATCATGAAGTCGCTGAAATAGTTTGGGTACCGCTGACGCACTTCTCTACCCCGGTGAACCGCAAGCAGATGATATGGATGGTTAAAGGCCTAAAAATCAAGCTACCCTGCTACTGGTACAAAAATAAAAGAGTCTGGGGTTTAACACTCAGAATGCTCGACGAGCTAGTCGCTAAATAATGAACTAATGACCACACTTAGCAACAGCATTTAACAACAACAGCTAGCGACAAAGAAACACAGCATGTACACTACGCAGCGACATTTTCACCGCAGTGAGAGAGCCGCTTTATGTCCTTCTGGCGTACACTTTTCAAACGAACTAACGCACACCCCCTTGATGAGAAAACCCATACCGAAATTGAAAAGATCATTTCGAGCGTTTATGTGGACCCTTACCTGGGCGCCGATCTTGTTTCTGCAAACGCAATCAAAAGCCTTAGCAGAGAGGGAAAACAGCTTAAGGTTTCAATATCGCTAAGCTACCCCGCAGCCACTATTCAAAAAAGTATCATCAATATTTTAGAGCCAGCACTGTCTCAACTTGAAGGGTTTGATACGGTAGCCATTGATGTTCAATCAAATATTCCAGCGCATAAGGGGCAACGTGCAGAAGCCAGCCGTATCAAAAACATTATTGCTATTTCCTCCGGTAAAGGCGGGGTAGGCAAGTCAACCACCACCGTCAATTTAGCATTGGCACTTGCAGCAGAAGGTGCCAGTGTTGGTATTTTGGATGCCGATTTGTATGGCCCCAGCCAACCGCAACTCTTAGGCGTCCCTGAAGGCACCCACCCACAAACCCGCGACATGCGGCATTATGCACCACTCAACGCCCACGGTTTGAAACTCATGTCGATGGGTATAATGGTCACTGAAGACACGCCAATGATGTGGCGAGGCCCTGTGGCCAGTGAAACTATTCAGCAATTAATAAACCAAACGCTTTGGGGCGATATGGATTACTTGCTGATCGATATGCCGCCTGGCACGGGTGATATTCATATCACACTGGCACAAACCTTAGCCATTGCTGGCGCTGTCGTAGTGACCACTCCACAAGATATTGCCCTGCTCGATGCTCAAAAAGGCGTCAGTATGTTTAATTCAGTGGATGTACCGGTTCTGGGGGTCATTGAAAATATGGCCTCTCACATTTGCACCCATTGCGGCCATAATGAACATATTTTTGGACAGCATGGCGGCGAAAAAATAGCGCGAGAAAATCACTCTGAACTGCTTGGGTCTCTGCCTCTACAACGCCAAATTCGCGAACAGGCCGATGCCGGTTTACCTATTGTATTGGCAGAGCCTGATGGTGAAATAGCCAAGCTTTATAAGGAAATTGCTTTACGTATGGCGGTAAATGTAGCCCAGCCCGGTTTGATCACCCCGCTCCCCAAAATCACTTTCGTTGACGATTAAGACCGCAACCTTCGGCTTAACCATGGAATTTAAAATGCCTCATTCACAAGCTAGTCTGTCAGCTCAAGCGAATAACAGAATTGATCGAGACAAAATACCGGTAGAAGTAAAGTATCACCGGCGCTCACGGATATTAGAGCTGATTTATCCTAAGCAGAATACGGTTGAATTAAGCAGTGAGTATTTACGCGTCCACTCACCTTCTGCAGAAGTACAAGGCCACTCACCTGAACAAGCAGTACTTCAATACGCTAAGCAGAACATCAACATTGAAGATATTATCATGCAAGGTAGCTATGCCATTAAACTCAGCTTTGATGACAAGCATGACACCGGTATTTATACCTGGAACTATCTATGGGATTTAGCAGAAAACCATAGCGCATATTGGCAAAATTACTTAAAGGCGCTAGCAGCAGCGGGTAAATCTCGAACATAAAAAGCGCCAGAGTCCTTTTATTTTTGTTAAACTTTTATTTTTTGTTAAACTAGGGCCTCTTCAATTTTGGCACAGTTTTTAACATGTTAATCGATAAAATAAACAAACGTGAAAGCGGGATTATTGTCTACGGCATCACGCCCCCAAAAGCAGGTACCGATGCAGACAAAATTGCTGATATCGCCCAAAAGCAAATTGAGCGTTTAGCGAATCAAAATATAGACGGCCTTATTCTGTATGATATTCAAGATGAAGAATCACGTACTTCGGTCGAACGCCCCTTCCCTTTTATGGAAACGCTAGACTCTTTTGATTACAGCCAAACACATCTAGCCAAGCTGAATGTCCCAAAAATCGTCTACCGTTCGGTAGGCAAATATAGCGAGTCAGAATTAGGCTCTTATTTAAGCCAAGCGGCTAAAACAGATGGCGCGACAGTATTTGTTGGTGCAGCCTCTAAAGACCAAGGCGTCACCCTTTCCCTAAAACAGGCGTATGAGTTGAAACAAACCCATTGCCCTGAATTGCCTATTGGCGGCGTGACTATTCCTGAGCGCCACCTGAGTAAAGGTGACGAACATATTCGCGTATTTGAAAAAATGGCATTGGGTTGTAAGTTTTTTGTCAGCCAAGGGGTATATGATCTGAATGCTTCTAAGAGTTTTCTTTCCGATTACTACTATTACGGACAAAAACACAATATTCCCTTAGTGCCGATTCTATTCACACTCACGCCATGTGGCTCACAAAAAACCTTAGAGTTTATGAAGTGGCTGGGGATTAGTATTCCGAAATGGTTAGAAAATGAGTTAATACACTCACAGGATATTTTAGAAAAATCGATCGATTTTTGTGAGCAAAGCTGGAACGAGCTCAAGGCCTTTGCCGATGAAAAGAATATTCCTATAGGCTGTAATATTGAGAGTGTCGCCACCCGAAAAGTCGAGATAGAAGCGTCAATTGAATTACTAAAACGCATAAAGAAGAACGTGTAAGCACGGCTCTTTTCTCATAAGGTGCGCTTGCGCACCTTATGAGATTCAACAGCATTAAGTTCAACAACAGCCCACTCAATTACTCTGCATCGTCATCATCAAAGCAATAATTACTTTAGCTTCCACTCTTCAAAACCACCATCGACACTGTAAGCATCTTTAAAACCCATACTAAAGAAATAATCCGCCGCGCCTTTACTACTATTACCGTGATAACAATACACAATAAGCGGAATCGATTTATCTGCTTCAGCCACAAGCTGCTCTACATTTTCATTGGTAACATGAATTGAGTTTGTAATATTGCCTTCTGAAAATGAAGCGAGGTCTCTTATATCAACTAAGGTGACCTTATTATTCTCAATTAGTATTTGTGCATCTTCGATCGATATACATTTGTAAGTCATAATTTTCTCATGAGATTATGTTTGCACACTTTCTCACAGAGACCCTGCACCTTACAACAAAAAACCGCCCTTTTTAGTTGCCCCTTTTATCTGCCAATACGATCTAACTATTTATTTCTTGTCAATATTAAGTACAATCAAGCAAACAAGTCATTCACTACTCATAAGGCCTACTCGTGTTAAAAGTCATAGTTATTGTCATCGTCATTGCCCTAGCCGTATTTTTTGTTCAACGAAGTAATACCAATAAAAAATCCTCACTTGAGAATTTACAAATCGGGGCTGATTTCCTGGCTAAAAATATGACCGAAGAAGGCGTCATCACCACCGAGTCAGGCCTGCAATATAAAGTATTAAGCCCCGGAACAAGTGAAGTACGCCCTCGTGCAAATGACCGCGTTAAAGTCCACTATCACGGCACACTGACAGACGGTACAGTATTCGACAGCTCTGTCGCTAGAGGTCAACCCATTGACTTTGGTCTTAACCAGGTCATAAAAGGATGGACTGAAGGCCTTCAACTCATGGCTGTTGGCGAAAAGACCCGCTTATTTATCCCCAGCGAATTAGGCTATGGAAATCGAGCAACGGGATCCATTCCTGCGGGGTCTGTTTTAATATTTGATGTTGAGTTGCTTGGCATCAATGAATAACACGCTATATTAAGTTATAACTAAACGAATTTTTGAATAACGGGCTACTTTGCAATAACGTAGTAGATCGCAAGAACCTATTAATTTGCAAAAACAAATAGGAAACTTGCATTACAAGCACAGAGCCTGTTAGTCATACATTTTATAAAAAATAGATACCAAGATAGAAATAACGGAGAAAACAATGAAGCTTGTAACTGCGGTAATCAAACCTTTTAAATTAGATGATGTGCGAGAAGCACTTTCAGAAATTGGTGTTCAAGGCATCACAGTCACTGAAGTAAAGGGCTTTGGCCGTCAAAAAGGGCATACAGAACTATATCGTGGTGCGGAATATGTCGTTGACTTCCTACCTAAAGTTAAACTTGAAATTGCTATCAGTGAAGACATGTTAGATAAAGTCATTGAAGCGGTGACCAATGCCGCTAACTCAGGAAAAATAGGCGATGGCAAGATTTTTGTGTCAGCCCTTGAGCAAGTCATTCGTATACGTACAGGCGAAACAGGTAGCGACGCGGTATAAGCCCCTATAAAGTTTAGGGTATTAGAAAAAAGGCAAGTAGATAACTATTTGCCTTTTTTATTACTATTTAATTTATATTACACGTCAATTTTATTTCAATGCCTCGGCATTTTTCAACAATTCTTTAGCACGCTCAACAACAGGTAAATCAATCATCTTACCTTTGTATTCCACAGCCCCCTTTCCTGCCGCTAAGCCTGCGTCAAAAGCAGCTAGCAAACCCTGGGCATGTTCTATTTCTTGAGCTGAGGGCGTTAACTCTGCATTAATCACGGCAACTTGCTTAGGATGAATACAAAAGGCACCCACAAAACCTAATTGCTTGGCAAAGCGCACAGTATCTGTAAACGCATCAATATCACTGTAATCAGCAATCGAACCCGGAAAGCCCAAAGGCATGATATTAGCGCGGCGACATGCAAACGCTAACATCTGATTAGGCAGTAATAACGTTTGTGGCAAAGGCTGCATACCTGCCGTAGCCGAGAAATCTTCTGAACCCAATGTCATCGCCACGACTCTTGGGTCTGCACTGGCAATTTCATCCAATACAGGTAAAGCATCCACCGACTCGATCATGGCAATAATGGCGGTATGACCGACCGATAGACCGCGTTCAGTTTCCAGCTCAGCTATTCGTGCTGAAAATTTACGCACATGTTCCGCTGATTCTACTTTAGGAATGACAATGGCACGCACATGCTCGCAAATTGACGCCTCAACGTCATCCATAGAGAAACGATCATCAAGGTTAATTCGGACCAGTGCCGCGGCACCTTCCTGACTCACTGTTTTAGCGGCTGACAAAACACACTTTCGTGCCTCAGCCTTTTGCTCTAAAGGCACGCTATCTTCCAGGTCCAGGATATAAGCATCTGCGCCGCGCGTATGCGCTTTAGCAACAAATTTTTCAATATGAACCGGAATAAATAAGGCAGTACGCCAACCAGGGTAACTTAACTTTTCCATAACACTCTCTCTTCTATATACCTTCAGTTATATACCTTCAGTTCTTCTATCTACCTTCAGCACTTCTATGCCGTCAGTTATAAGCGCTAAGTACTAATCGGCTAATTGCGCTTTGATCGTCATACACAAGGCATTATCTTTATCTGCAGACCACAGCGATAAGGCATTGCCATCTTGCTTACCCGATACCGTAAAAGTGGCGGTATCAAATGTAGGTCTAACGGCTCTGAACTTAAAGGACTTAAACTGACGATCAGCTAAATTCTGACGCTTTAATTCCAATAACAAGGTCACCAACAAAGGCCCGTGAACGACAAGTGCAGGATAGAGCTCTTCTTCAACCGCATACCTTCTGTCGTAATGTATTCGGTGACCATTGTAAGTTAGCGCTGAATAGCGGAATAATAGTACCGGATCAGGCGTAATATTCTGACTGAAGTCTTTATCGTCAGGCGCAGGTTTAACAGGCGGTAACGGCGCATCTGCACTGGGCTGTTCTCTATACACGATATTTTGAACCTGACTAATACAAAGCTCACCGGCTTGAGAAATATCATGCCTGACATTCACAAAAACCAAAGTACCGGTACTTCCAGATTTTAAGTCGACTGACTCAATGGTCGACAAACGTGTGGCCGCTTGACCAATGACAAGCGGTTTATGTAATTCAACCTCACCCGCCGCCCACATCCTTCTAGGAAGTGGAACAGGCGGGAGGAATCCACCTTTGGCGGGATGTCCATCTTCGCCCGTTGCGCTTGATAGAGGTGTGGCTAGAAAATACATCCACTCCCAAAAAGGAGGTAAAGCATCGCCCTTTTGAGGCAAAACCTCATTATCTAGCGCTGCCGCTAATGCTTGCGCAGGAAATAGACTAATATCATCCTCTTTGCTTTCTTGTTTTCCGACCCACTCTTGCAAGTAAGCGATATCAATGTCTGTCATGGTTAGCTCCCATTAGAATATTAAATGTAACTACTTACCCCACCCGCCATTGCGGCAGTTTTTCTGCTTAAAGCGCCCACTATTGGTAAGCCGGAATTGTTTTTTTAGAGGCATGAATACAAATTAAACCCGCCCAGGCAGCTCTCTCTTGCTGCGCAATTCACCCTGTACCCCCAAATGCACACTGTCACATGTCGAGCAGGTCATTCATCCAGAGTTTCTATCCCGAATAAATCCAATAACCAAACTGCTTTATGATTTTTGCCATTTTCAGCTGCACGACGTACTTGAATAGTAGGCTGATGAATCAATTTATTTGTTAAGCTGCGCGATAATTGCGATAACACCAGCTCAACATCTGCTCCGCCACGTAAGGTATTCAATGCTTTTTCAAGCTCTTGCTGCTGAAGCAGCTCTGCCTGTGATCTAAAACGTTTTAAAGACTCCCCCACACTTGATGCACGATGCTGGCTGCTAAAATTCTCTGCACCCTTAAGAATCAAGGTTTCAGCTTCTTGGGCTGCACCCTCACGAGACTTAACATTTTCATCAATGACGTTTTTTAGATCGTCAACTGTATAAAGGTATACATCAGATAACTCACCCACCTGCGGCTCTATATCTCTGGGAACAGCAAGATCAACCATAAAGAAAGGACGATGTTTTCTCCCCTTCAATGCTCTTTCTACAGCCCCTTTGCCCAAAATAGGTAAGGCACTGGCTGTTGACGCGATCACAATGTCTGCGTCTTTTAACAAGTCAGGAATATCGCCCAATAATGCTGCTTCGCCATCTACAAGCTTGGAAAGCTCTTGCGCTCTTGCAAGCGTTCTATTCGCGATCATTAACTTTTTTATGCCGCTTTGTTTCAGGTGACGGGCCACTAGCTCAGTTGTTTTGCCTGCACCGATAAGTAAAGCGGTATTATCTGAAAAATCTGAAAATAACTGTCGAGCCATATTAACAGCAGCCGCCGCGACTGAAACAGGGTTTTCACCAATCGCGGTCTCTGTGCGTACTCGTTTGGCAACCGAAAAACTATGCTCAAATAAACGCCCTAACTGACCCTGTATAGTATTCGCCTCTAGCGCACTACTATATGCAGATTTTAACTGACCCAAGATTTGAGGTTCACCCAAGACAAGAGAATCAAGCCCTGAGGCTACCCGCATCAAGTGTATGACGGCATCCTGATCGTGAAAGTCAAAACTGCAACCATTCAAATGAGACTGATTTACCTGATGAAAGTCTGATAACCAAGCTAGTAATACCTCAGTATTAAAGGCCTGCTCACCGGCACAGTATATTTCAGTACGATTACAAGTAGACAAGATAACAGCTTCAGAAACACCCTGTACGTGCTTTAGAGAAAGCAAAGCTTCGTCAAGCCGCTGTAAATCAAAGGCAACTTTCCCCCGAACATCAACTGAAGCTGTTTTATGATTTATTCCAAACGCCAAAAAAGACATGTATACCAAGCAATTTGATTGAAAGCGGCTATTCTACAAATAGAATCGACAGAAAGCCAGTTAGTGTCACCTACAACTAAATGCTACATAATACAGATCAAGAAAATATGCATTATATGAAAGAATGGTGAGTTGACAGCCGAAAAGCTTCTGTCATCATAACCTTAAATGCTATAAACGTTATTAAACCACTGCCAAACGAAAGAGAATCAGATTGAAGCAACTAATTCGACTTACCCTGATCACCAGTATTTTTTCTTTAGCAGCCTGTTCAACGGGCGGCAGCTTCCTTAAATCACTAGGCGATGCAGACTCGACAACACCAACTACCCAACAAAAGCATAGAAAGGTCAGCGCGGATGCAATTGAATATAGGGATTTTGACCTGGATAAAGACTCTTTATATGACTTATTAGTCGCAGAGATTTCAGCGCAACGAAACCAATTCAGCATCACTATATTAAATTACATTCAGCAAGCTCGCATGACCCGTGATGTGAACATCATCAAGCGAGCGATTAACGCCGCCCAACTCCTTAAAGATACCCAAGCACTTCAAGAAATGGCTAAATTATGGGTAGAGGTTGAACCAGATAGCATTCCTGCTCACCAATTATTGGCCTTTCAACACTCTCTTAAGAAAGAATATGCTGACGCCATGCATCACATGGGGAAAATCCTTCAACTTGGAGGCGAAGCACGAGTTGATAGCCTAGCAGCCAGCTCAAAACCCTTACCTCTAGAAGAAAAACTTCTTCTACTGGATCTTTACCAGAAACTTTACCAAGAATTCCCCAGCAACAATGAAGTCGGTTACAGTTACGCACTGGTACAACGAAACCTTGAACGCTATGAAGCCGCGTCACTGACACTCGAGCCGATTCTAAACAACAGCCCCGAATTCGAAGCGGCCTGCATTCTAAAAGCCAACTTACTTTATGACACTGGAAAATTAGAAGAAGCCATTGAATATGCTGATGACAAATTTGATACCTTCCCCGCCAATCACAACTTGGGCCGTTTATTTGCCAGCATGCTGATTGAAGACAAGCAATTACAAAGAGCTGAAGCTGTGTTTAAATCATTAATGGAGCTCTATCCTCAAGCCCCCAGCCTGAAGCTATCACACGCCCTTGTTATGCTAGAAAATAGTAAAATTGAAGCGGCAAAAATCGAATTCAACGAGTTAATTACAGCTGGCGCCCATAAAAATGAGGCTAATTTTTATTTGGGTCGCATTGCAGACCAAGCAAAAGAGACAGAAAAAGCAATTGAGCATTACACCCAAGTGACACAATCAATTCACTTTGAGCCCGCTCTTGAACGCTCCAGCTTCTTATTAACTAAATCCGGTAAAATCGATGAAATGATCGGTAGACTAACCCTGCTTCGAGAAAGTCGCCCAAAGATGGCACTGAAGTTGTGGTTACTACAATTCAAACTACTTTCAAACATCAAAAATGAAGCAAGAGCACTAGAGACACTTGAGCAGGCCATTATAGCCTTTCCCAAAGACGAACAACTTCTTTATGCCCGAGCAATGAAACTTGAAACTGCAGGCAACTTAGCCGGAATGGAGTCAGACCTTAGAAAGCTGATTCAAAACAACCCCAAAAACGCAATCGCCATTAACGCACTAGGCTACACACTCGCGGATAAAACAGACCGCTTGAAAGAAGCCTTTGGTTTGATTCAAGTAGCATTATCAATACAACCCGAAAACCCGGCCATCTTGGACAGCATGGGCTGGGTTCTTTACCGCCTTAACAAACATCAGGAAGCACTGGTTTTTTTACTTAAAGCCTTCCAAAGTTATCCTGACGGCGAAGTCGCTGCGCATTTAGGTGAGGTCTTATGGGTGCTGGATCAGAAAACAGAAGCAGAAAAAGTCTGGTTAACTATTTTAGGCAAAACCCCAAACCACAAAGCACTACTGGAAACGATCAAACGCTTGCAACCCAGCCTACTTGAATCGCCTCCCACCTCAAACTCCGAGAGCTCTGAAAGTACCGAAAGTACCGAAAGTACCGAAAGCATCGAGAATACTGAAAGCACCGAGAATACTGAAAGCACCGAGAATACTGAAAGCACTGAAAGCACAGATCCAGAAGAGGTTAATACGGAGTCCAAGCCTTGATACGATTTTTTATAACATCAGCACTGATTCTTGGGCTTTCCGCATGCTCACTCTTTGACACCAGAACGACTCAACAAGAACTAGCCACAACGACCCAATTTGACTGGCAGCAAACTCAACAAAACCTGCACCAACTAAAACACTGGCGTATCGTTGGCAAAATAGGCGTCAGAACGCCGACTGACTCATTAACGGCTGCCATAAACCAGTGGTCTCAATCAAATGACAACTACAGCCTTGAGTTGTCCTCTACTTTTTTTGGTTTAGGCGCATCAAAGCTTTACGGCAACGCAAACTTTCTAACCATTGTAGAGTCAGGTGAAGACCCGGTTAGTTCTTATCAACCTAACGAACTTATTGAAGCCGCATTAGGTTTTCCGCTGCCTATTACACACCTCCCTTTGTGGGTTAAAGCTTTACCTGACGATAGCCAGCATTATGAAATAGAATTCAATGAACAAGGACTTCCTGCTACTTTGAGGCAACATGATTGGCAACTTCAGTTCAGTAAATACACATCGGAACAAGGCATACCCCTACCAGGCAAAATTAAATTACAACGCGAAGGCACACGCATCATTCTGGCGATAAAACAATGGACAGTTCTCTAAACTTAACATCCCCTGCAAAACTCAATTTATTTCTGCACATCAATGGTCGACGCGGACCAAACGATGAACACAGCGGCTATCATGAACTACAAACTGTTTTTCAAATACTCGACCGCGGCGATGAGATGTTTTTTACGCAAGCCAATGAACCCGAAATAACAATTACACCAGAGCTTGATGGACTTAAAGTAGAAGATAACCTCATATATAGAGCCGCTATCTTATTAAAAGAGGCAGCCTTACTATTTGGCGCCCAACCGACCAGTACCTTTGGTGCTCGTATACATATAGATAAATACCTACCGATGGGCGGCGGCGTAGGAGGCGGTAGCTCGAATGCAGCCACCACGCTTATAGCCTTGAATCATATCTGGCAATTAGACTTTTCTGAGGATCAATTGGCCAAACTCGGCGCCAAACTCGGCGCTGATGTTCCCGTGTTTGTACGCGGCCACAGCGCCTGGGCCGAAGGAATCGGAGATGAGCTGAGCCCAATAGAACTACCCGAAAACTGGTATCTAATTCTGACCCCAAAATGCCACATCAGTACAATTGAAATATTTTCTCATGAAAGGTTGACAAGAGACACGCCAAAGCAGAGAATAGCGCCCGCTCTTGAGGGACAAGCTCAAACGAACAGCAACATATATTGCGATGGTAATTATCATAACGATTGTGAAGCGCTTGTAAGTGAACTTAACCCTGAGATCCGTGAAGCCTTAAATTGGCTTAATCAGTACGGCGAAGGCCGACTAACCGGAACTGGAGCATGTTGCTTTTCTCGCTTCGATACCGAAGCAGAAGCAAAACAGGTTTTGAATGAAGCTCAATCTAAATTCAAAGGCTTTATAGCCAAGGGAGTTAATCTCTCTCCTGCAATTCAAAGGCTAAATGAAGCTAAAAGGTTCGCAAGGAACCCATCGTAAGATAAGCTTCAAAATTAGCAACACAATTGGGGTATAGCCAAGCGGTAAGGCAACTGGTTTTGATCCAGTCATGCGTAGGTTCGAATCCTGCTACCCCAGCCATTTTTTAAATCTCCACGCAAATAAAACAGACAATTCAAGAGGTCTCACACTCTCATGCCTAGAATGATGGTATTTACAGGTAACGCCAACCGCGAACTAGCCGAACAGGTGGTAGAAAATTTAGGTCTACCTTTAGGCAAAGCGAAAGTGGGTAAATTTAGCGATGGAGAAGTCACCGTTGAAATTAATGAAAACGTTCGCGGTAAAGACGTTTTCATACTTCAACCGACATGCGCACCAACCAATGACAACCTGATGGAACTAATCGTGATGACAGACGCACTGCGTCGTGCATCGGCATCGCGAATTACAGCTGTTGTCCCCTATTTTGGTTATGCACGCCAAGATCGCCGCGTTCGTTCAACGCGTGTAGCGATCACCGCTAAAGTCGTTGCCGACATGATTACCGGCGCAGGCGTAGACCGCGTCTTGACAGTAGATCTTCATGCCGACCAAATCCAGGGCTTCTTTGACATCCCGGTTGACAATATCTACGGCACACCTATTTTAGTGGACGACATTCAACGAAAAATTGCCGATGACTTTATCGTCGTCAGCCCAGATGTTGGCGGCGTGGTACGCGCTCGTGCTATGGCAAAACGTTTAGGCGATGTTGACCTGGCCATTATTGACAAACGCCGACCGCAAGCTAACGTCTCTCAGGTTATGCATATAATCGGCGATGTAGAAGGCAAAACATGCTTACTTATCGATGACATGGTTGATACAGCAGGCACACTTTGTAAAGCTGCCGACGCACTAAAAGAGCACGGTGCAGAAAAAGTTTACGCCTACATCACACACCCGGTTTTGTCTGGCCCCGCCATCGAGAACATCGCAAGTTCAACCCTAGATGAGCTAATTGTCACAGATACGATCCCCCTTAGTGACAAAGCTAAGAATTGTGGTAAAATCCGCCAGCTTACAATTTCAGGCCTACTGGCAGAGTCAATTCGTCGCATCAGCAACGAAGAATCTATCAGCGCCTTATTTGACTAGGTTTATATAAACCCAGCCAATGTATACATTTATTCTAAACACATATGTGCAAACATAAGCGTTTAGAAAACACAGAAAAAGCACATAGGTGCTTTTTTTATTTTGACCATCAGTCTATTAACCTGGTCGCGGGAGATAGATATGATTATTGGAGAAAACATCATGAGTGATGCATCATTCGTAGTAAACGCAGAACTTCGAGCAGATCAGGGGAAAGGTGCGAGCCGCCGCCTGCGTCTTCTTGAAAAGAAAGTACCGGCAATCATTTACGGCGCAGGAAAAGACCCTATCTCTTTAAGCCTGAAAGAAAATGAAATCAAAAAGTCTCTTGAGAACGAAGCATTCTATTCTCACGTTTTGACTATTGAGTTTGACGGTAAATCAGAAACAGCTATCCTGAAAGACCTTCAACGTCACCCAGCTCGTGGCGATGTTATGCATGCTGATTTTTTGCGCGTAGACATGGATAAAGAAATTCACGTAAACGTACCACTTCACTTCACTAATGAAGATGCATGTGTTGGCGTTAAGTTAGGCGGCGGTAAGATTTCTCACCAGCAGACAGATGCTGAAGTAATTTGTTTACCTGGCAACCTTCCTGCATTCATCGAAGTTGATATGACTGAAGTTGAAGCTGAAACAATCATTCACCTTTCAGACCTTAAACTTCCTGAAGGCGTGAAACTTGCTGCACTTCTGCAAGGCGCTGATCACGATCTTCCAATTTGTTCTGTACATACGCCTAAAGGCGGAGCAGACGACGAAGAAGAAGAAGGCGCTCCAGTAGCACCAGCAGCTGAAGGTGATGCAGAGTAATTTACTCTGTATCCAGCTATCGATATGATGCCACGAGTTTCTTAAACTTATGACGCAAATCAAGCTGATTGTGGGGCTGGGTAATCCCGGCCCCGAATACGAAAACACCCGCCACAATGCAGGTGCGATTTTTCTAGCCCGACTAGCAAGCGCACATCGTCAAGACCTAAAGCCTGATAAGAAATTTCACGGCTTGCACTCCAAAGTTAATATTCAAGGCCAAGATATTCATTTGCTTTACCCAAGCACCTTTATGAATCGAAGCGGCCAAGCTGTTCAAGCACTCTGCCAATTTTTCAAAATCAACCCGGAAGAAGTCCTCGTGGCTCACGACGAGCTTGATATACCTTGCGGCACGATGAAGTTAAAGAAAGGCGGTGGTCACGGCGGCAACAATGGCTTAAGAGATATCATCGAAAAGTTTGGCGGCAATAAAGAGTTTAAGCGCTTACGCATCGGTATAGGCCACCCAGGTCACGCCAGCAAAGTGACAGGTCACGTACTTGGCAAGCCGTCCTCCAAAGAGCGCGAACAACTTGATGCCTGCATGGATGAAGCAGATCGCCATTTAGCCGACATTGCATTAGGTGACTGGCAAAAAGCCATGCAACAAATACACAGCTTTAAAGCAGAATAGCAGCCGAAACTAAAGCTTCAATTGTAAAATTCTCCATCAGCACCCGCTACCCTCTTAACTGCACACCTCCCCTACTGTATACTAGCCGACCTTAAAATTAGCGCCTGATCAAAAAACGCTTTTATACACTTTTTTCAAACAAGCTTTTGCAAGCTAGGATATACATTATGGGTTTTAACTGCGGCATCGTCGGCCTACCAAACGTCGGCAAATCTACTTTGTTCAACGCACTCACCAAAGCAGGTATTGGCGCGGAAAATTTTCCATTTTGTACGATAGAGCCAAATGCTGGCGTAGTGGGCATGCCCGACCCACGCTTAGATAAACTTGCTGCAATCGTTGACCCTGAACGCACCATCCAAACCACTATGGAGTTTGTAGACATTGCAGGCCTAGTAGAAGGCGCTTCCAAAGGCGAAGGCCTCGGTAACCAATTTCTAGCCAATATCCGTGAAACCGATGCAATCGCACACGTAGTACGCTGCTTTGAAGATGAAAACGTGGTGCACGTAGCAAACAAAATAGACCCTAAAGCAGACATCGACATCATCAATACCGAACTGGCTTTATCTGACCTAGATAGCGTTGAGAAAGGTATTAAACGAATTGGTCGAATTGCAAAAGGTGGCGACAAAACAGCAAAAGAGCAAATAGCTATTCTTGAAAAACTACTGCCTCACCTAAACGAAGCCTTACCTGTTCGAACAGCAGGCCTTAGTGAAGAAGAGCTAGAACTACTACATGAACTTCATTTACTGACGATCAAACCGACCATGTATATCGCCAACGTCGATGAAGAAGGTTTTGAGAACAACCCTCACCTAGACATCGTTAATGAAATTGCTAAAGAAGAAAATGCTGTTGTCGTCGTAATATGCAACAAACTTGAAGCCGAAATTGCAGAACTTGAAGATGACGAGAAAGTAGAATTTCTGGCTGACCTTGGCATGGAAGAAGCCGGTCTTGACCGAGTCATTCGTGCAGGTTACGAGCTACTCGGCCTACAAACCTACTTCACTGCCGGTGTAAAAGAAGTACGCGCCTGGACAATGAAAGCCGGCGGTACCGCGCCAAAAGCAGCCGCAGTGATTCACACCGACTTTGAGAAAGGCTTTATTCGTGCAGAAGTCATCGCCTATGATGACTTCGTAGAATTTAATGGCGAAGCGGGCGCAAAAGACGCAGGTAAATGGCGCCTCGAAGGTAAAGAATACGTGGTAGCAGACGGCGACGTTATCCACTTCCGCTTCAACGTATAAAGCATAATTAACTAATCGAACACAAAGCGTATTTTTATCTTGTTAAAGCTTGACAAGAAACACCAAAAACAAGAGAATACGCGCCTCTTTTGGCTACATAGCTCAGTTGGTTAGAGCACATCACTCATAATGATGGGGTCCCAGGTTCGAATCCCGGTGTAGCCACCAATTATTCTAATAAATACAGTCAGTTAGACTTCACGTCAGCTGGCTGTTTTTATTTGTACTTCTACTTAAGTCCCTATTAAGTCCTACAGACTAAAAATCTCTCACCAATAAATTGGTATTTATATACTAACGCTTTAATTTTTGATTGTATCTCCTTTTATAAAAGTGGGATAAGCGGGATAAATTAAGCAAATCCATTCTTATCACTTTTAAAACTTGAATCATCTGCATTAGAGCATACCGATGACATTCAGATACACTCGACCTCATACAATTTATGGCTAGGCACTTAGACAATATAATTAGCAGTACGCAATAATCTACACATTTCAGATCCTGTATTTATACTCACTGCAATAATGATCAGATGGAGTTTAGTCGGGACTAATCTAAATTAGTATTGGTAAGCAGGTATTAAAAAGCCCCAGTAGTTTTGGCTAATGGGGCTCAGGTGCTAATGCATATAATTAAGCATATCTCTAATAGTATGAGATTTTCTGCTTCAAACCCGTATGAAACTTGTCAGCACTTGGCTTTGATCTAACTCTACCATATACGTCAACGCCTTTGCTCATAAACACCTCATGTAGAGTTACACTTTAACTCTTTTGAGTGTCTAGCAAAAACTGGGAAGTCCATACAGCCAGTTAGGCTTCAGTTAAGCTGGCTGTATTTATTTGCACACCTCGGCTCAGTCCCTTTCACCCGTGTCAGTGACCATTATACTGTGCAGAAAAAATTATCAGAGTGAATGTATTAAATATTCAGGCTTACAATGCAGGCAGGCCATTAAGTTTACGGTGATGAAACCTGTTCAGCTCGAGTGCTAAACAAGGGCTGCGATTACGGCGATCATCGCGTAACCAAAACCAATGGTAGTGGGAAGAAACGCGATACAAACACTCACTTTTCCCAGTAGCGTTTCACTCTGGCCAGCCTTAGGGTTAATAGCCTTAACAAAGAAACCAAAAGGGTTATAAATAACGCCGATGCAAAGAATAACGATAATAGCTTTTGGCAAAACAATATTAAGGTGTAAACAGAAAAAATAAGTGACCCCAAGCAGCGAGGTCATCATGAGGTAGTCCACATGGGAGCGAATTAGATTTTGAGTAGCCGGGAACATTTTTTTCAGAAACGCGACCTTGCCATACACGATCAATGTGGCAAGCCATGCCTCGAATAAAGAGAAAATTAACACACCAGCACCCGTTATCAATAACCATGACATTGAAACCTCTGACAGGCTCGCCGATGGCAGTACTACATTATTTACTAATTCATTCACTTGCTTTTTTCCTTAGTTATTGAAACGACAACTATTTAAATAACACAATCGCTAAATCACTTCAGCGAACATGCTTTACATATCAACGCTGGCCTTTAGGGCAAAGCCAGGCACATCAACCAAACCGAAGACACAAAACCCACAGTCCAGACCAAACTACGCAGGCTATCGAAATTTAACCAGTAAAAAATAGTATAAACACAACGTGCTACTACGAAGGTCATACATAAATTAGTGACCGTATCAATTGGTGCTTGCGCCCACAAGGAAGCAAGAACACCTATAGCGAAGATAGGAAATGCTTCAATGGCATTCACGTGCGCACCGAGCGCTCGCTTACCGAACCCTTGCAACTGAGCCTGCTGATCACGGGGATATTTATTATCATAACCACCTTTCGACTTCGCCATTGCCAGAGCGACTGGCAGCTTGGTCACCACAACCATCAAGAC
>Ga0105348_1000913_pt1 | contig 20883 bp, 14 predicted proteins | sample EN8Hudsemesocosm_2_FD_83504 | JGI IMG/M metagenome (GOLD analysis project Ga0105348, IMG submission 83504) | Methane-oxidizing microbial communities from mesocosms in the Hudson Canyon - EN8C Hudson Canyon | ecosystem: Environmental > Aquatic > Marine > Cold seeps | place: Hudson Canyon... | reverse complement strand
TTTTCTTTGGGGTAATTAAAGCGTCAGAAAGCCAAGATGTTTTTGTTAAAGGGCTTTCAATGATGGCGATGATTGGCTTTATTATGATTGCTGCGTCAGGCTTTGCTGAAGTGATGAAAGCAAGCCAAGCGATAGAGGGCTTAGTCAGCTCGATGACAAGTATTATAGGTGATAATCGATTGTTAGCCGTTGTTGTTATGCTGTTAGCAGGATTATTAATTACCATGGGTATAGGTTCATCTTTTTCTACCATCCCAATCATTGCTGCTATTTATGTACCTATGGCATTAGCTTTTGACTTCTCTATCTTAGCGACAGCCGCTATTGTTGGTACTGCTGCTGCATTAGGTGATGCGGGCTCTCCTGCTTCAGACTCAACACTTGGGCCAACATCAGGACTAAACGCAGATGGTCAACATGATCATATTTGGGGCAGTGTGGTGCCAACTTTCATTCACTTTAATATTCCTTTAGTGATTTTTGGCACGATTGCGGCCATGGTTTTATAAAGCAGACAAACTTGGTTAACCGTTAGCCAAACACCTCCTGTCTCACTACTGCGACTCACGCAGTATGAGACTGTATCGAAAATGACACAGTCAATTTGTTCGCTTAGAATCCTACCTTTTAAATTACCTACAAATCAATTGCTTACTGGTTTTTCTTTCTTGGCATAAGTCTTGTAATAACTAGTTATCACGTAAACGATAGATAGATTAATGATGGATATTCAAAGAGAAACGCGACAAAAACCTTGGTGGAAGAAATATTGGTTTGTGCTACCTGTGACAATTGTCGCCTTGGGTAGTTATTCTTTAAAAACTAATTTAGGCAACGCGTCTTACTTTATTGATAGATCTCAAGTTGTTACCGCAACAGTAGAGCAGGGCGACTTTCGCGTAAATGTCCGTGCGACGGGCGTGCTGAAACCGCTTAATATTCGCTGGGTCTCATCACAAGTATCAGGCAGAGCTGAGCAAGTATTTGTCAAAGCGGGCGCGAAAGTAAATCAAGGCGATATGTTAGTGCAGTTATCTAATCCTGAATTGCACCGAAATTTAGAAAAAGCACGTTGGGAACTTGAAGCTAAAAAAGCAGAGAGTCATGTAGCTTGGGTTACGTTAGAGTCTCAATTTGTCGATTTAGAAAACTCAGTACTTTCTGCTGAATATAGTTACCAATCAGCCAAACTTAAACTCGATGCAGAAACCGCATTGTTAGCACAGGGTAATGCCACGGTTTCAGCCCTTGAATATCAACGAAGCCAATTGGCAGTAAAACAACAGCAACAGTTTTGGCAAGCACAACAGCAAAAAGCAGATAAGATGCAGGCGAATATGGCGGCAACAAAGGTTGCGCAACAAGCGCGTATTGGCTTAGTGGAAAATAATTATCAACGGGTAAAAGAACAAGTTGCTGCTTTGCAAGTGAAAGCCTCTACTTCTGGTGTGGTGCAGCAAGTTTCTCTTGAGTTAGGTGAGCGCGCGCAAGTGGGTGATAGTGTCGCGTTAATTGCCGATCAAAAAAGTTTATTTGCTGAGCTACAAGTACAAGAAGTGCGGGTAAGGGATATTGCTTTGGGGCAACTAGTGACCATAGACACCCGTACCAGTGAAATTACCGGAGAAGTCATTCGCATTGACCCAGCGGTAACTGCCGGTATGGTTTTGGTTGACGTTAAGTTAACTAGTGCACTCCCCGTTGAAGCGCGTCCAGAGTTAACTGTCGACGGTTTAATTGCTATTAGTAATATTGAAAACACGCTTTATGTAAAGCGTCCGGTTTATGCGCCAAGGCATAGCCAAATAGGCTTGTTTAAACTCAGTGAAAATCAACAATTTGCCAGTAAGGCCACTGTTGCATTAGGTCAGAGTTCGGTGAATAAAATTCAAGTGCTTAATGGTTTAGTACTAGGCGATGAAATCATTATTTCAGACACCAGCAATTGGCAAGAACACCAAGAAATAAAGATAAATTAAGCGCATAAAGCCATAAAAAAGCAATCGCGCTAACTAAATTACAAAAAACCTTTAAGGCTAACAACAGATATCAGTAGCAACGTACTGAATTAATTGGAAATAATTATGACTGCATTAATAACTTTAAAAAACATTAGTAAAACTTTTTTAACCGAAGAGATAGAAACCAGAGCTTTGAACAGCATTAATTTAGTGATTAATAAAGGTGAATACCTGTCTTTAAGTGGTCAATCAGGTTGCGGTAAGTCGACCTTATTGTCTTTATTAGGCTTACTCGATTCACCAAGTGTCGGTGGATATCAATTGGCTGATCAAGATGTTTCCGTATTAACGCGCGACCAACGCGCAAAAATACGCAGCGAGCAGATCGGCTTTGTTTTCCAGTCTTTTAATTTGATTTCAGATTTAACGGTGTTTGAGAATGTGATGTTGCCATTAACTTATCAAACCGGTAAAAGCAAAAAAGTGATTGAAGCAAAGGTGGAAGAGGTTTTAGCAAAAGTTGAAATGAGCCATAGAAAAAATCATTTTCCTTCACAATTATCAGGTGGTCAGCAACAACGTGTTGCCGTGGCTAGAGCCTTAGTAAACGATCCTGCGATTATTCTAGCCGATGAGCCTACGGGTAACTTAGATTCAAAAAATGCCGAAGCCGTGTTGCAACTCTTTGACCAGCTTCATCAAGATGGCGCCACTATTTGTATGGTAACCCATGATCCTGCCTCAGCCAAAAGGGCAAGTCGTTGTTTAGAAATGTTTGATGGTCAGTTGGTCAAAGATAATATCAACGAAGATCATCAATCTCACGCTAAACCTGTTGAACTAGCTGCGGGCTAAAAAAGGAGAATAATGATGTCGATGTTATTAGATATTAAATATGCATTTCGCTTGTTATTTAAAGCGCCTAAATTTACCGCTATGACCTTAGGTGTGTTAATTGGTGGTTTATCAATTAGTTTATTCACCTTTTCATTTTTATATTCAGTGATTTATAAAACACTACCCATACCAGAAGGGGAAAGTGCAAAAGCTATCGCCGTGTACTTTGATGACAAATATCGTTATATCACGGGTTATGAGTACCAAAATATCAAAGGTAAATTACAGCACTTTGATGAGTTTGGTATTTACGACAATCTCGATGTAAGACTGAGTGTCGGTCAGTCAGGCAAAAATTACTATAGCAGTATTGTGCGCCAAGGCTTCTTTGAATTTAGTCGCACCGCGCCTATTATTGGCCGAACCATCCAAGCACAAGATACACGTGATGGTGCTAGTCCTGTTGCCGTGATCAGCTATCAAGTATGGCAAGAAGAACTGCACGGTAATGAAAATGTTTTAGATAAAACGCTGAAACTTAATGGTGAAATTACCCAAATTATTGGTGTTATGCCACAAGGATACTTTTTCCCAAACGCTTCAAAAATCTGGCTGCCACTTAAAGATAAACTACTGGCAACAACACCTGAGGTGAGTGGCTCATATTATGCCTATGCCCGTTTAAAAGAGGGCGCTAATGTTGAGCAAGCCAGCCTAGCATTAGGTCAAGCAATTAACCAAATATATCAACAGCATGTTAAATTGTACGACTTACCTGAATTAGTAAAAACAGCAAAGGTGCTAACTTTTCAAATGGCGCAAACGGGTGGCGAGGGGCACGTGGCTTTTACTTTTCTAAACGTAGTTTCATGGCTTATTTTATTACTGGCGTGTATTAACGTCGGGAATTTATTGCTGGCGCGAACGATAGAGCGCCAAAAAGAAACCGCCATCCGTGCTGCCTTAGGCGCAACCACATCACGTTTGGTTAGTCAGCTAATGTGGGAAGGTATTATTATTTCAGTTATTGGCGGGGTTTTATCATTGTTGCTAGTTGGTGCTGCGCTAGATTACACTGAAATATTACTGCATTCTTGGCTGCCTGATGGCGGTGCTTTTTGGTGGCATTGGGGCATGGATTTACCGACCTTTTTAATGGGATTAGCCTTTATTATTGTTACCATATTATTATCGGCTTTTTTGCCTGCATGGCGCTCAGCGAGACAAGATATTAATATGACTTTGCGCGATGGAACTCGAGGTGCGCAAGGCAAAAAAGCTGGTAGAGTTTCTCGGTTGCTGGTAACAACGCAAGTGTTTTTAGTCGCGGTATTAATGCTTATTGGCTCAGTTTCTGGCTATATTTCTTATAAGTTTGTCAATTTGGAAATGGGTGATAACTATACTGATGTCATGACCGCTAGAATGTCTATTCCTGAGACTAAATATCCAGAGCCCGCTCAGCAGTTAGCCCTGTTTCAATCATTAAAACAAAATATTGAACAGCACCCTCACGTGGTAAGTGTCGTGGGAAATAATTGGCTATCGCAATCAGTGGTAACCCTTGAAGGTCACGATTATGCATCAGAAGAAAGCAAGCCAACCATTGATACTATTTCGGTCATTGGTGATACTGCAACCGTTGGCGTAAACCTCGTAGCGGGGCGCAATTTAGATCATCGTGATAAACTCGGACAACGTAAAACGGTAGTTATCAGTCAATCTATGGCAAAGCGTTATTGGCCTGGTGAATCTCCTTTAGAGAAGAGTTTTCAGATTAACATTGCTGATAATAATGAAAAAGTATTCGTGGTTGGTGTGGTAACAGATCGTATGAACCCAACAACGCTTTTTAGCCGCTTAGATAGTGCCGATGAGATTTACGTTTCAGGTTTGCAGTTTATCAATCCTTATCAAATAGTTTACTACCGCATTATGCCAAATACACAAAATGCTGAAGAGATCTTTTATCAAGCAATGTTTGACACAGATCGTTCTATTGAAATGACCTACTCGGTGCAATTAGCCACGAAGAACCGGAATATGATGCGTGATTCAATGCGTTTGATGTCCAATGTTACCTTTGGTACAGGGTTCTTTGCGCTGTTACTCGCTATGGTAGGTATTTATGGTTTAACTGCAAATTCAGTTGCACAGCGAACCCATGAAATAGGTATAAGACGCGCGGTCGGTGCTAGCGATAAAAACATTACTCAGATGTTTTTGAAGCAAGGTGCACGACAGTTGATTATTGGTTTAGGTTTAGCCGTTGTGATTTACGCGCTACTGGCTTTTGGCTTCCATAAATTTACCGAAGAAATGTTCCCAACATTTTTCTATTTTGGTATCGCAGTGTCTGTGGTTGCGGGATTATCGGCAGTGGTAATGCTGGCGATGTATGCGCCTACTAAACGTGCGGTAAAAATGGAGCCAAGCATGGCATTACGTTACGAATAGGCGGTAAACTATTGAAACCCTCAAAGCAGTAATAATCAACATTACTGCTTTGTTATTACCATCTTATAAGCTAGCGCTTGTTCCTTGAATCAATATTCCTTAAAGTAGAACAACTAAGCGTAGCAATAACGACTTGTGAATAAAGAGCCTTGTGAATAAAAAAATTCTTATCGCCGATGACGATATCAATATCATTGCCAGTTTAAAATATGTATTAGCCGATGAAGGGTTTGATATTGTTGCAGTGACTACACCACACGCAGCCATAGAAAACTTAAAAACAACGCAGGTCGATTTAATTTTACTGGATATGAACTTCCAACAAGACACCACATCAGGCGCTGAAGGTTTGAAGTTGGTGGCTGATATTTCTGCGCTTGAATTAAATATTCCTATTATTGTGATGACTGGTTGGGCAACCATAGACATTGCAGTTGAGGCAATGCAAGCCGGCGCGAAAGACTTCATACAAAAGCCTTGGAAAAATGAGCGCATGCTCAGCGCCATTGCCAATCAATTAGCATTGGCGACAACGGTCAAGCAAGCACAGCGGTTAAGTCAGCAAAATCAATTGTTAACTTCGCAGGCGCATCCAGGCTCTCGCGACGGAATCATCGCAAAATCTCCAGCAATGCAGCAATTATTATCTACCCTTGATGATCTGGCGCTAAGCGATATGAGTATTTTGTTGACCGGTGATAATGGTACTGGCAAGAGTATGTTGGCAGCTTATGTTCATCATGTTTCAGCACGCAGTAAACATTCATTTGTACCCGTTAATATGGGCGCGATTCCTGAGTCCTTATTTGAAAGTGAAATGTTTGGCCATGTGAAGGGCGCGTTTACTGACGCCAAAGAAAACCGTATTGGTCGTTTTGAAATGGCTGAGCAGGGAACCTTGTTTTTAGACGAACTTGCCAATATTCCTATTGCTCAGCAAGCAAAATTATTACGGGTGTTAGAAGAGCAAAAATTTGAAGCGGTCGGTAGCAGTAAATCTTTGCATGCCGATGTGCGTATTATTTCGGCGACCAATAGTGATTTATTAGCTGACATTGCCAATAGCGACTTTAGACAAGATCTGTATTATCGCTTAAACACCGTAGAGCTTAGAGTCCCGTCTTTACATGAAAGAGTCGAAGATATTGCCACATTGGCGAACCATTTCTTACATACCTTTAGCGTTAAATATCATAGAGCTTGCCCGGTATTATCCGAGCAAGCCATTCAAGCACTTCAACTGTATCCGTGGCCGGGAAATATTCGTGAGCTTAGTCACTTAATGGAGCGAGCATTATTTACCTGTAAAAAAGATACGATTGATAGTGATGACTTGATGCTACCTGGCAGTGAAAGCTTTGCTGAGCCACAAACTGACGCGTTGGACTCACCTGATCTAACACTGGATGAAATTGAGAAACGGGCACTAGTAAAACGCCTTAAACTTCATCATGGTAATGCAACAGAAACGGCTAGGTCATTAGGACTCAGCCGAAGCGGCTACTACAGACGTTTGAGTAAATATGAACTGGATTAATCGGCTGAAGTTTTTTTTCTCAACAAAAACTAGCCATTCGAAAGGCGGGAACCAACAAACATTAATTTTGCTGTTAATTATTCCCTGCTTGTTTATCACCATTACTTCATTATTCTTAGCGGAAATTTCTCCTTACCTGATTGCTTTTATTGTCATTGTTTTATTGATGTTGGCCAGTTTTGTTATAGTCGCCAGTAAACAGAGTGCGCAATACCAAATTAGAACGTTATCAAGCCTAATTGAATCCATGATTGATGGGGATTACACGTTAAGGGGGCGCTTACAAACTAACTTGGCTTTTCAGGAGTTACTTAACTCAATAAATGAGTTAGCAGAGACCTTGTCTAAGCACAAAGTTGAAGCCAAAGAGTCTCGCTTATTGCTCGAGCGGATTATGGAGCAAATGGATGCCATGGTGATCGCGACTAACGAGCAAGGCTATGTGGTGATGGCTAATGCTTCGGCGAGTAAACTTATCTTAAATGAGACAGAAAATTTAAGCAGTATTGAGCTAGCGTCTCTGCCAATTGGTGAGCAAATTGTTCAGGCAAATACTGGCATTATTAATTTTAGCCAAGTGCAATCTAAACAAATATCGGGCGAGCACTTTTTATCTAAAGAATCTTTTCTAAGTGACGGCAAGCAACATCAACTTTATATGCTAACCAATGCTGAGCGATTATTGATGGAGCAAGAGCGCAAAGCTTGGCAAAGTTTGCTTAGAGTCTTAAGTCATGAAATGAATAACTCACTAACGCCTGTGATTGCCATTAGTCAATCAATGAAAAAAAAGCTGCAAAACCCAACGCGTGAACTTGATAAAAGTTCATTACTCGACGGGGTAAATATTATTACTGAAAGGGCAGACTCGTTAAGTCAATTTATCGCCAGCTATAGTCAACTTTCACACTTACCTAAACCCAATGTCAGTGCATTTTCTTTATCACATATGGTTGAAAACCTAGCCAGTCTTTATCCTATGTGCAACATAATCTGTGCTGTGCCTGAGGATGAATTAATTAATGCCGATAAAAACCAGTGTGAGCAAGTACTGATCAACTTATTGAAAAACGCTGTTGAAGCCATGAGTCAACAACAAGAGAAACTGATTGAAGTGACGTGTGAAATTGAAGACAAATGGCAGCATATTACTATTCGAGATTTTGGCTCGGGTATTAGTAATTTAGATAATGTTTTTGTACCTTTTTATACCACTAAGGCGCAAGGCAGTGGTATTGGTTTAGCACTGTGTCGGCAAATTATGTTTAACCACAATGGTACGATAAAGCTGCTGAATCATAAGGAGATGGCGACAAGTGATGATCCCGAAAGTAGTCAACAGCAAGGTGGCGTTGATGTAATACTGTCACTGCCAGTATAAAGAAGTGTCAAAGCAAAGCCAAAGCAAAGCGACAACATAGCGATTGAATCTTAATATTTTCCCAAGCTAGGTTTTTAGCTTCTTCAGTGCTAGGGTTAAATAAAATACCTTCTAAAACAGGGGATAACATGGACATTCTTTTTAATAAAGCAACGAAGATCAGCCAAGGCATTTTAAATGTTATTGCGCATATGCCAACGGCAAGCTTGCCTGTATTACTTAACCAAGATTTTAGCAAAAAACTCATCGATTCAGATTACATGCGTATCGCCGTGTTGCTAGCTCAGAAAGGTTATAACGAAGGAGGTTGTCCCATTGGCGCTGTGATAGTTGATAATGATTCTGGAAAAATTGTTGGCAAAGGTCACAATACTTTGGTGCAAGAAAATCATCCTTATAATCATGGCGAAACTTCTGCTATTCGTGATGCAGGGCGTATCGATTTTAGCAAAACTACCATCTTTACCAGTCTTAGTCCGTGTGATGTCTGCGCAACGTTAATTTATATGCGGGGCTTCTCTCGTGTAGTCGTTGGCGATGTAACTAATGCTTCTGGTAATGAAGCGCTACTCATTGAAAAAGGCATTCAACTTGATATTCTTGAAGATGAGCAAGGGGTTGCGCTGTATGCTAAATATCGCCATGAAAAACCTGATCTCGACATGGAAGACTGGCAAGGAAAAAGCGCTTTAAATAGCTCGAAGTAAACAAATTTCAAGCAAATACTGATATCATTACCTTGAATACATTAATCTAAAAGTTGTCCCACGCTATGAATGCTGACTCATTAATAATCCTCGATTTTGAAACCACCGGCCTTTCTCCCGATAATGGCGATAGAGCGATAGAAATCGGCGCAGTGAAACTTGAAAATGGTGTGGTAACTGAGCAGTTTCAAGAGTTAATGAATCCAGGTCGTCGTGTCAGTTATTTTATTGAAGATTACACTGGCATTACTAATGGGATGTTAAGTACTGCCGCGCCTTGTAGTGAAGTGATGGAGCGATTTTCACATTTTATTGAAGGTTATAATCTTGTTGCGCATAACGCCTCGTTTGATAAGCGCTTTTTAGACAGTGAGCTTGAGCGGATTTCTCATGGGTATGATGGTAAATTTACTTGCTCGTTATTGGTTTCTCGTCGATTAAATCAAGCAGCACCTAATCATAAGTTAGGGACTTTAATAAATTATAAAGGTATCAGCGCGAATGGTAATTTCCATAGGGCGTTATATGACTCGCAAATGACAGCCAAGTTATGGCTGAGTATGCTCGATGATATTAAACAGCGAGCAGGCATTAATGAGGTCCCTTTTGCTTTAGTACAGAAATTAGCAAAAACGTCTAAAGCCAATGTCGGTAAGTTGTTAGCGAATTACCACGAAAAAGTCGCTAGTTAAGCTCACTTAGGGCTAGTTAACCTCAGCTCGCTCTGGGCTAGTTAAGCTTAGCGCTTATTCGCTATGCTTTTTCGAATTTGATTGGTACATTGCGCTAAAACAATAGCACCTGCGGTAGAGACATTAAGGGAATTTCCCATACCAATCATTGGGATATGTATTTGTTGGTGACTCATTTTAAGTGCAATCTCACTAACCCCTTTACGCTCATTGCCTAAGACTAAAGCGCATGGTGAAGAGTAAGTTACCTCACTGTAGTCTACAGACTCGCTACATAATTCAACACTGTAAACGCCGTAATCCTTATCTAGTAAGCCTTGAATACTAGTAGCGGTGCAATTACTGTATTCAATAGAAACCCATTTCGCTTCATTTCTTGAGGCTTTTTTTAGTTTCTTATCAGAAATAGTTAACTCACCACAAATAATGATTTTTTCGATTGCAAATGCATCAGCCAAGCGAATAAAGGCCCCAATGTTGTAGCTATTAGTGACATGGTCTAGCACTAACACGACTGGTGTTTTGGCTTGGGTTAAATATTCATGGCGTGTTGGTTTGGTGGCTCTAAGTGCTTCTTTGCTTAGTTGTAATGTTGACGGCATTTTTTCTCTTTTTACTGTTATAGCGTGCAAAACTGAATGACTTTTACTGGCGTACTATAACATTCTTAGGGTGTTGTGGTTTGACTGGTGAAGTACTCTTTCAAGAAATTTAATAATAATCTGAGTTTTTTAGAGTTAGCGGTACCCGGTGGGAATACCCCGTAAACATTGATGTCGCTAAGCTCATATTCATCAAGCACGACTTCGAGCGTGCCCGCTTTGATTTTAGGCCAGGCATCATAAGTAGGAATACGTCCTAAACCATGACCTGCTTCAACAAAAGCGGTACGGGCGGCGGCATTATTGGTACTGATGCTGCCAGCGGTGTTAACACTAAAAGATCGACTCCCCTTGTTGAGTGTCATCACCCCTGAGGTTAATTTATAAATAACCCACTGATGGTTACTCAAATCGGCAGGCTTTTTCGGACGACCATTTCGCTGCAGGTATTCGGGGGCAGCGCAGAGACAAGTTTTTAATGTCGCTAATTTACTGGCCTGTAATCCCGAATCAGGCAGTGGTGCGCCACGAATGGCTAAATCTATGCCTTCTTTCATGATATTAACGACTTCGTCGGTCAACATAACATCCAGTGAAATCTTCGGGTAAATCTTTTTGAATTCATTCAAGGCTGGAACCACAGTTTGCAAACCGACATTCACTGGGCAGGTGATTTTCAGTAAGCCGATAGGCTCGTGTTTAAAGTTTTCAATCTGTTGATTAGCGGCACTTGCTTGTTCAGCAATAATGCGACATCGCTCATAGTAAGCTTGCCCAGCTTCGGTTAGCTTTATTGAACGTGTCGAACGATTCAACAGTTTTACTTCCAGTTGTCCTTCAAGCTTTTTTAAATGATAGCTCACCACGGCTCTTGATAAACTTAAGTGCTTTGCCGCGGCACTTAAACTACCTTGCTCAATAACTTGCGCAAATACCACCATACTTTTGAGCTGCTCAAATGAAATATCCATCAAGAATCCATATTAATGACTGACTTAATTATTAGTATTGTATCAATTACTAGTGTTGTATCAATTATTAATACAATGTTGTCAGTTTTATCTGCATTGTTCATTTGGAAGTGTCGCACTATACTGACTGCATTGAAATGAGTGAAACAAGCACTTATCGGTATAAACACCTATCAAATTAGAAGATAGCAAATTAAACAGTTAGCCAATTAAACGGTTAGTAAAATTAACAGAGACAGGAATATTACACATGACTAAGAAAATATTAATGGTATTAACTTCACATGATGAACTTGGTAACACAGGTCAAAAAACAGGTTTTTGGGTGGAGGAATTTGCTGCACCTTATTATGCTTTTATCGATGCAGGTGTTGAAGTTACCTTAGCTACTCCTAAAGGTGGTCAAGCCCCTATTGATCCAACAAGTACTTTAGCTGACTTTCAAACGCTTGCGACTAAACGTTATGACGGTGATGAGCAAGCGCAACAAAAAATAGCGACAACCTTGCCATTATCTTCAGTCAATGCCAGTGACTTTGATGGGGTATTTTATCCAGGCGGCCACGGCCCATTGTGGGATCTTACCGATAATGCAGAATCAATTAGCTTAATTGAAAACTTCCTAAATACAGGAAAAGCAGTCGCAGCCGTTTGTCACGCCAGTGCAGCACTACTGAATGTTAAACAAACATCGGGTGAATATGTGTTGAGTAATAAAGCGGTTACGGGTTTTGCCAATAGTGAAGAAGACGCGGTGCAGTTAACAGATGTTGTACCTTTCTTACTTGAAGATGAGCTAATTAAGCGTGGTGGTGATTATCAAAAAGCTGAAGATTGGCATGCCTTTGCGGTACAAGATGGTTTAATTATAACCGGTCAAAACCCAGCAAGCTCTGCTTTAGCCGCTGAAAAACTGTTAATACAAATTGCCGCTTAATGCAGTTGTAAGTTACTAAAGTAATAAGTCAGATTATTTAAAGCGATTAACTTACCTTTTAACTAATCTCTTAAATTATCTCTTAACTCACCTTTTAACTGAAGTTGAGCTTAGGCAAAAATATTTACCAGCGTTCTTGCTAGCGCTAATGCCCTTATAAGAAAGGAAAAGGTTAACCATGTTAAATTTTAATTTTCAAAATCCAACCCATATTCACTTTGGTGAAGGTCAAATTTCAGCGCTTTCAAGTGAGGTACCAACAGATGCTAATGTGCTCGTGGTATATGGCGGCGGTTCAATAAAAGCTAATGGTGTATATCAGCAAGTTGTTGATGCACTCAGCGAACATACTTGGTTTGAATTTTCAGGCATAGAGCCGAACCCAAGTTATGATACCTTGATGAAAGCGCAGGCGATTATTCAATCAGAAAACATCGATTACATACTTGCGGTAGGTGGCGGCTCTGTTGTTGATGGTGCTAAGTTTATTGCCGCAGCAGCTTTATTTGAAGGTGATGATCCTTGGGATATCTTAGCCAAGCAAGCCGAGTTTAACCATGCACTACCTATTGGTGCGGTATTAACACTTCCAGCGACCGGCTCCGAAAGTAACGGTAACTCGGTAGTGACGCGAGATGGTAACAAACTGCCTTTCTCAAGTCATTTAGTACGCCCTTTGTTTGCGGTACTCGATCCAACAGTGACCTTGTCTTTGTCGGATCGCCAAATCAGTAATGGTGTGGTTGATGCTTTTGTTCACACCATTGAGCAGTATTTGACTTACAGCGTAAACGGTAAGGTGCAAGACCGATTCAGCGAGGGTTTATTGCAAACCTTAATTGAAGAAGGCCCAAAAGCGTTAACTCCTGATACTAAGGAAGACTTAGCGGTTAGAGCCAATATCATGTGGTCGGCGACCATGGCGTTAAATGGTCTTATCGGTGCGGGTGTGCCACAAGATTGGTCAACTCATATGATAGGTCATGAATTAACGGGTGCTTTTGGTATTGATCATGCCCGTACATTATCGATTGTTTTGCCAAGTGTGATGAAAGTACGCCGTGAACAAAAACGTGAGAAATTATTGCAATATGCTGCACGTGTTTGGCAAGTAAAAGAAGGCGATGAAGAAGCGCGTATTGATGAAGCTATTCGTTTAACAGAGCAATTCTTTAAGGATATGCAAGTACCAACGCGTTTATCTGATGTTGAGCTTGGCAATAAAGATATCGACACCCTTATATCAAGGTTAGAGCAACATGGCATGGTTGCACTTGGTGAGCAAGGTGATATCACCCTTGAAGTGAGTCGAAAAATTTTAGAGCAAGCATTATAGCTTGCGCAAATTAATTAGCGCGGTATTGCATTAATAGCAGCACCGCCCACTGTATTTTTACTAGGAATAACATGACTCAATTATCAAATATCAATCGTCAAATGGTACTAGCCTCAAGACCTTTTGGTGCGCCATCGCCAGACAACTTTAACCTTGTAACTACAGAAAAACCGACACCCAAAGCAGGTGAGGTTTTAGTACGTACGGTTTTCCTTTCGCTTGATCCTTACATGCGTGGTCGTATGAATGATGCCGAATCTTATGCCGATCCTGTTGGCTTAAATGAAGTGATGGTTGGCGGTAGCGTGTGTCGGGTAGAAGTGTCAAATCATGATGATTATGAGCCGGGTGACTGGGTTGTTGCCTTTGGTGGTTGGCAAGATTATAGCGTTATAAATGGTGCTGAACTGTTAAAACTCGATAGCAATATGCCTAACCCATCGTATGCATTAGGTGTATTGGGTATGCCAGGACTTACTGCCTACATGGGTTTACTTGATATTGGCCAACCTAAAGCGGGTGAAACAGTGGTTGTGGCAGCGGCAACAGGCGCGGTTGGTAGCTTGGTAGGACAAATAGCGAAACTTAAGGGCTGTAAAGTTATCGGCATCGCAGGTGGAGAAACTAAGTGTAACTATGCGGTTGAAACGCTGGGTTTTGATGCGTGTTTAGATCACCACGACCATGATTTAGCTAAGAAATTATCTGATAATTGTGTAGATGGCATTGATGTTTATTTTGAAAATGTTGGTGGCAAAGTTTTTGATGCAGTTATGCCACTACTTAATAGCTGTGCAAGAATTCCCTTATGTGGTCTTATTTCTCAATACAATGCTACTGAGTTACCAACAGGTCCTGATAGATTATCTTTACTGATGGGTACTTTATTGGTTAAGCGCATTAAAATGCAGGGCTTTATTGTCTTTGATGATTATGGACATCGTTATAGTGAATTCAGTCAGCAAATGGCAGAGTGGCTGATGGCGGGTCAAGTTCAATATAAAGAACATCGCGTTGATGGTTTAGAAAATAGCGTCGATGCTTTTATCGGGTTATTAAAAGGAGAGAATTTCGGTAAGTTGGTGGTGCGTGTAGGGCCAGACAGTTTAACCTAAGTTAACTTAGCTTAAACTGAAAACTTATTGTTATGCTTTAATAGCTTGCTATAGCGGTGACTTTACAGGTCATCGCTATTTTTATTTTATTCGCATGCTCATCAAGAACACTTATCTAAAACTTCCTTCAAAAACTCAGCTTTCTCTAGCAACTTGATAATTAAACACGCATAGTCTTTGGCTATTAGTACGCTGTTTTATCACTCTGTTCATCGCTCACAGTAATTAATGTTAGTCATTAACACTTTTTAGTGATTAACATTTTCAATCAATTAACGCTAATTCTCTCGAATAAACCTTGCCGCATAGCTAAATATAGTGATAATCGTGGCAAGTTATTATTTACCGAGTAGAAAAAGTGCAGTTATTAGAAGTAGACTGTTTAGGGAAAACCTTACGTTTAGAAGGTTCAATGGCGGGCTGGCAGCAATTATTTTGGGGCGGGCAGTGTGTTTCAAAAATTGATGCTAACGTCGATGGCGATAAATTTTGCCATCAATTTTCTTTGCAAACCGGCTCCTCTCCAGAAGGTGAATTGGTTGAACTGCAAGTTGAATTAAATGGCTCTCTAGTTTGGCAACCTTTTGATTTAAAATATCAATTACGTGTTAATGGTGAGCTTTTATCTGAAAACACTCTTGATGAAAAGGCGATAGAACAACGCAGCATAGCGCCGCATCAAAGACAAAAAATGAAGTTTAGTTTTATTGGTATGGCTGGACTTGGTTTAAAGCTGTTAAAAAGTGCCAAGGTGGTGAAAGTATTATTTGCTGCTGGTAGTTTAGCGGCATATAGCTGGTTATTTTCCATTGAATTTGCCATTGCCTTAGTGCTTTGTTTGGTATTCCATGAATATGGTCATATCAAAGCAATGAAGTATTTTGGCCTTAAAACCAAAGGCATCTATTTAATCCCTTTTGTTGGCGGCTTAGCGTTAAGTGACGATAAAATTAATACCCGTTGGCAAGATGTGGTGATATCCATTATGGGGCCGTTCTTTGGCTTGATATTATCAATAGCCTGTCTTGTTGGTTATTGGCTAACCGATTTAGAGATCCTCGCAGGACTCGCCGTTTTCAACGCACTGCTTAACTTATTCAACTTATTACCTGTGTTGCCACTAGATGGCGGGCATGTACTAAAAAGTATCGCTTTTTCGGTTAACTCAAAAGTCGGTTTACTTGTCTGTGTGTTAGGTGCGGCTTTAGGCGTTTATATAAGCTATTCTTTTGGCTTAGCGTTACTCGGTTTTTTACTAGCCATTGGCAGTATCGAGATATTCTTTGAATATAAACAGCGTCATCAAAGTGAGTTATTACCGCTTAATCGTTATGCGCAAATTGTTTCAACGATTTGGTATGTGCTAACCGTGGGTGGATTAAGTGCCATCATTTGGTTTGTTGGTCAAACTGATAATGGTGCCTTGTCATTACCACTGAAAATATTAGCGAGTTAACGGTTAAGGTTATCAAAAAGTGCTAGTGTGACTCACTTTTTATCTTTTAGTTACCTCTTTCGAATAGAGGTATTTTCCTTAGGCAGCATCAGTGTTAGTGGAGTGTATTAGTTTATATGATAATGGAGTGACTGTCTTTAGACTAGATCACTGAAAGTATTAACTTTTGTTGAGTTGTGGTACGATTGAAAACAACGATGTAGATTAGGGGAATTAAAGTTTTTTACTACAACGTTTTTTATATAACAGTGTCAACGTTATTCGTTGATGAGAAGTTTAATCTACTATAGTAACGTTTTCATGATATCTACTTCACCTGCATCACCCAGTAAAAATGCTTTCGGATCGTATCATCAGTACTTTCTGGTGATATTTTTTGGCGGGATTGGAGCAATATTCAACTTATTCCCTATTGAGCTTGCTTATAACATCTCCCTGATTATTGGTAACGCTGCCTATATTTTAGCGGCTTCCTTTTTGAGTCCTAGACTGACGACTTTGACAGCCTTTATTTGTGTTACTCCACTGTATTTTATTTGGGGACATCCTTTTGGTTTTATTACCTTAGGACTCGAAGCTTGGTTTATTTCTATGTTGCGAGCTAAAGGTTGGTATGTCCTAACGGCAGACTTACTCTATTGGCTATTAATTGGCATGCCGTTGACGGCTCTACTGCTTTGGATTAACGTTGAATCTGTACAAGGTTTGATGTTATTCACCGTATTTAAGCAAACAATTAATGCCATGCTATATACGTCTTTAGCCTGTATTTTACTGTTTACTTTTAGTGACTATTTTCATTCGATTAAATCGGCACAGCCTCCACTAAATAAGAGCCTTCCGAAATGGCTGTTATCTTCATTTTGGAGTATTTCAGCGTTTTTTGTTATCTCTGTTTCCTTGTTTCTGACTACTGGGTTTGGTGAAGCGCAAAGATCGCAATTAGTCAAAGAGCTAGAAATAAACAATAATTACATTACGCATATTGGTAATCATTATTTGCAAGAGCATCAGGTGGCAATGCAAACGTTAGCTTCTCAATTGACAGGAATAACAAATCAAAAGGAAAGGCAAGTAATTCTGTCTGAGTTTCATGCTCTGTATCCAGGTTTTTTAACCATGCTAATTGCGACGGATAATGGCATGCTTCAATTAGCTTCACCAAGCGCTATTATAGATAAACTCGCAGAGGAAAAGTTATCGGTTGCTGACCGACCTTACTTTATTCAAGCAATGAAAACCCAAGATGTTTTTGTTTCGTCAGTTTTTCTAGGTCGGGGCTTTGGGCGTGACCCAATTGTTGCTATTAGCGCCCCAATATACCTAAATAAGCATGCGGATAAACCAATTGGCATAGTCGAGGGCTCATTAAATTTAAATAAATTTGAGCTTTTCGATAAGGTAGGCCAAGAGCAAAAGCAAATAAAAACAATTATTACCGATCAAAATGACCGAATAATATATGCCTCAAGCGATTTACAATTAAAGACGTTATCTGAATTAAGCTTTGTAGAGAGGCCTTCTACTCAAGCCCCAAACTTGATAGCTCTGAAACTGCATGAAGGTAAAGAAGGGAAATATATTCATAAGCAAAGAGAACTATCGAATGATTGGAAAATACATTCCTTGATTGAACATAAAGTTGCTTTAAAAGTGATTGAGGAAATGTATTTAGTGATGTTTTTAACATTATTTGTCATTTTATTAGCAGCCAGTTTTTTTGCGAAGCAATTTTCGGTGCATTTAAGTCGTCCTTTAACTTTTGTTATGGGACAGCTCTCGAAGGCTAAAAAAACAGGGGACTTCCTTGATGTGCCTTATGAAACACCAACAGAAATCCAAACGTTATATCAAGAGTTAAAGCTAAGTAATCAAGCTTTATTACGCCATCAAGAGCAATTACAGCAGCAAGTTGATAATCGTACAAAAGAGTTAAATCAAGCAAATAAAAAATTAACAGAGCAGGCCAATACAGATTTATTAACCGGACTCTTTAATCGACGTTACTTTTCAAATAGCTTTACAATGCTGCAATCATTACTTGCTAGAAATAACTCGAAAATGATGTATGCCATTATTGATCTAGATTTTTTTAAGAAGGTAAATGATACGCACGGTCATTTGTTTGGCGACTATTGTTTAGTTGAAACGTCTAAAATTTTGAAAAAATTCTTTAGTCGAGATTCTGATGTGGTTGCTCGCTTTGGTGGTGAAGAATTTGTTGTTATCTCGCAATGTTATGATAGCCAGCAATTACAGGCGAGAATGGAGGACCTTCTTAAAGAAGTGGCAAGTCATCATTTCGAAGGTAGTGGCATTGGACCTATTCCAATAACTGTTTCAATTGGCATTGTGACAGGTGATGCCGGTTATTCGATAAAAGAAGAAGACTGGTTTAAATTAGCTGATGATTGTTTATATCAAGCTAAGCATAATGGCAGAAACCAAGTGAAACAGCTTAACCTTGATTGATGATACATTAAGCTATTTTTTATAATGTCTTTAGATTATTTTTTGAATGGGCGTCGTTGTTTTCTTTTATTTACAGGCGTGCAGTGATTGATTCAGGAGGAAGAGAGTCAACGCTTGATGTTAACAGAGTGTTATTATAAATTGATTGCAGTGGTTATTAAAATGGATGGGATAGCTTTAAAATTTTCGATATAAAAAGCAGGTTAGCATTGCATAAAATCATTCAACAATTTTCTTTAGCTATCGCAGCTATTGTTTCTTTTATTCCATTTCACATTGTCGCAACTTGGTTAGCAATTCCTGCTGAATCAACAACGCATATCGCACTGTTTATTGTGCAGCTATTCACCTGTGTTTTTTTATATTTTTGCTATAAGCAAAACACTTCGCGCTCGTTTAGGCTGTTTTGGCAATATTTGTTCATTGCCGTTGTAACGGTTATTGCAAGTCGATTTATCATTGGTTCACCAGGTAGTGTAAGCCTGCAACTTTACCAAGACTTTGCTTCCTTATTTATCTATTTCTTTATTTTATTAGCCATCGAAACCAATCCGCATTTAAGTGATGTGCCACTTAATAAATATAGTAGTGGCAGAGTACCGGCGGTATTTTTTACCCTTATTTGTTTTTGTTACTTTATTTTATTACCCGCTGAGTTTTCTGAGCAGACATATTTGTCGGGTAAGTTTTCTTTACTTTTCCATTTACTGATTAATAGCTTAATTGCCTTTAGATTATTACGTTGTTTGCTAAACGCTAAGGTTAGATTTTGGCGAAATATTTTTGCGCTACTATTGGCAAGTGCCTTCTTTTTGTTATCAGAAAGCGTAACTGCCTTTGTTAATCATGACTCAACAGTTATCAATGTTGGTGCTTATTATCATCAATTAACGATTTTCTTGCCGTATTTCCTACTTGCCTTGGCGGCTAATGTCACACTTAAAGCAAAAAACTTACCTAAAGTCATCGCCAAAGAAAGTAACCCCGAAGTGTATGTTTTGCTGTTAATGCTAGTACCTGTCGTTATTCATTTATATGGCATTGAGCAACAACTATTTTTTAGCGTTAACACTACACTGCAATCTATTGTGCTGATTTTTTGGCTGGTGAGTTGTACCGTTTTATTGGCAAGTATTGCCAATACTCGTCGCAGTCAAACCAATAGACTAAAAAAGAACCTAAGCGCTGAGCAGAGTCAATATCAACAGCTCAATATTTTAAATAATGACTTAACAGACTCGTTAATAAACAGTGAAGATAAAGCCATTGTTAACGCTTCAAATAACGCTATATTAACCACGACTATTGATGGCGAAATTCTTTCTGCAAACCCTGCAGCTGTGCAAATGTTTCAAAGCTTAGAACAAGAGTTAAAGGGTACATCAATTAGTTATTTATTTGCTGATAAAGATGAAATGCATTATTTCTTTAATTTTCAAAGTAATGTTTATTCACTACAGCGAAAGGGTGAGGGGATTTCTGTTGAATGTTTATCGCTGCGATCCGATGGTACTGAATTCCCTGCACAAGCAGAATTACAGTGGGCAGAGCGCGCAAAACAACCGCTTATCGTGATAACGTTTATTAACTTGTCAGCAAGAAAGCATGCTGAAAAGCAGACTTTAGAGCTAAAAGACAAATTTATCGCCAATATCTCTCATGAGTTTAGAACGCCACTCACTATCATTAACGGCATTATCGACAGATACATTGACAAAGCCTCAAACGAGGCAGAAACAGAAGATTTAACCACGGCCAAGCGCAACGGTTTGCGCTTGGTGCGTATGGTTGAGCAGTTGTTAGAGCTTTCACGGTTAAGTGATAACCCGCAGTTGTCGCTGAGTACTTTTCGCTTAAGCAGCCTAATGATGATGCCAGTGGAATCATTTTCACGGTTGGCAACACAAAGCCAGTTAACGTTTACTAGCGAGATTGAAGATGATTTATGGTTAGAGTGTGACGCTCAGGCTTTTGAAAAAATTATCTTCAATTTACTTGCTAATGCCATTAAATACACCCCAAAAGGCGGCGCGGTACAAGTTAATGCTTACCTTGAACAAGATGCTATTACCCTTGATATTATCGACTCCGGGATAGGTATTAATAAAGACTCCCAAAGTAAAATATTTGAGCGCTTTCAACGAGCAGACGATGTGAAGAATCAAGCTACTTTTGGCGTTGGTATTGGCTTGTCGTTAGTAAATGAGTTGGTTAAAGCACACGGCTGGCGCATAAGCCTGGTCAGTGAGCACGGACATGGTAGTAAATTTAGTCTGTCAATCCCTCTGGCGAGTGCCCATGAAAAAGAGACTGAACTTTCAATCAGTCTTTCTGAAAATGAAGTGAGTTCATTGTTAACAGATCAACTTAATGTAACGAGCGATCAAAGTGAACACTCCCAACAGGTTGTCTTGGTCATTGA
>Ga0105348_1000911_pt1 | contig 20953 bp, 22 predicted proteins | sample EN8Hudsemesocosm_2_FD_83504 | JGI IMG/M metagenome (GOLD analysis project Ga0105348, IMG submission 83504) | Methane-oxidizing microbial communities from mesocosms in the Hudson Canyon - EN8C Hudson Canyon | ecosystem: Environmental > Aquatic > Marine > Cold seeps | place: Hudson Canyon... | reverse complement strand
ATCTGGTTGGTGATACTACTAAGCCTGCTAAAGAGTTTCAGTATGCGATTAATCAAGCGGTTGCAAAGATTACGCATATTGCACCTGCAGATAACGATGGTAAGTTAATTGGTGTTGATATAGAGCAGTTTGGCGTGATTAATTACGCTGGCAGAGAGCTAGGTTTATGTATGGGCTTAACAGACGCGCCGTTAGTGACCACAACCGAAGTTTACCCTGACAGCCCGTTAGTTGATGATGAAAACTGTATTTTGGCACAAGTTGCAGCGATTACAGCAGCGATTGATTTCATTTAATCGATTTCATTTGCAGGGTTTTATTTAATCATTTTACCTGATTAATGCCATAAAAAACGCCTACTTGAGAGTAGGCGTTTTTCTTTTACTATGAGTTAAAATATCTGCTATTAAGTCATCTGTTATGTAAGTTATCCGTTATTAAGTTATCAGCTAGCTAATTTTGGTAGCGTACCGCTAAATCTTCTATTTGAATATTACCGAATAACTGTCCATCAGGTGTTGCTGCAATAGCTGTTTGACGAGTTAACTTAGTTACTTTTACTTTATAGGGGCTTAAGTTATAACCCGCGTAAGATTTGCCTAACTTATTAGTAAAATGAGTAAGGTGTAATAAACTAAATTCATCGCCAATTTTTAAACCATGATCTCTGCCTAAATTAATGGTTACTTGGTTACCATTTACTCGGATTATCTTACCTCTACTCGGTTCACACATGATGTTTTCATCAATATCTTTAACCGCTTTATCGATTATGTCTTCTATCATAGTGCCATATTCACTTTGCCAAAAAGCATTTCCGTCTACATCTACTTTAATTCGTTTAGTAAATGGCCAAGTTGCGGTATTTTGATAGCTGTCTTGCCATACTAATTCACCATTTAAGCCATTATATAAATAGAAGCTGATGGCAAAATTCCTCGGATACATACCTTGTTGCCAAAATAACCAACCATTGGTTGATTGTTTATTAAAGGAAATATTAGTGATTTCACTAAAAAGGATGTATTGACTATCAGTCGTTTCGCTTAGCGATTGAGTTAATTGAGCAATACCGTCACGAGCCAGACTGTTATTTAATCGTGAAAACTCTGTTTTATTATTTAAAATACTACTGGTTCGGGTGTAGGTACTATGGTGGTTTAATTTGCTTGCCAACTTAGTCATCGCAGATTTATCAATTAAATATATTTCCCCAATATTTGCTTGCTCTCTGTGTAGTAAGTGACTGCGAGTGATTAGAATTGATTTTTTGAAATTTATCGCGAAGCACTTTTTCTCTTGAGGGAAGATATCAGCGCGTATAGTCACGGTAATTAAATTATCAACATGTATCTCATCGACTAACTCAATGGAGTTAACACTGCCACTAGCACGTATGCTGATTTGATCTTGAGTGAGTAAGCCATTTACCACTTGCTGAACACTTGACACACTTGCGCCAGAAACAAGCAGTGCTTTTTTTAGTGCATTTTCCATCGCCTTAGTACGTGCAATTTCAATACTAGTTTCATCAGTGCGTGCGTAGCCTTGCGTTTCATACCATTGACTAAGCGCGGGGAAGGCAGCTAATAAACTACCGATCAAAATGACGTTAATGATAAATTTATACATAAGCGTTTATACTTTCCTAATGGTTTACTACCTGCTTGCATTAAGCGACTAAATACACTGCGGCAACACTAATTCAATTCTAATTTAATTCTAGTTCATTACTGATTCATTATTAATGCATTTTTCATGCCCTTAATATATTTGAAACCTGTGGGGTGTTCATACGGTGTGAGATCGAATACGGAATATTTTAATTATTGGCTTAGAATGTGCATCGATGTAAAACAGATATGAATTTGTAAATTAAAACGCTATTAATAGTATCGCTATTATAGTGGTTAGTTTTAAAGGGGAACACCATGAAAAAATGGCTTATACCACTGATTTTGCCTGCATTGATATCATGCGAGTCGACAAATGATGATGGATTTTATCAATCAACACAAATTGAGAAAGGTGAAATAGATAGTCATGATTTACCGCGCCACGCTATTAATGATGTGGTGAAAGGCTTAGCGTTTCAAATGCTTGCAAGCAGTAGCTTTGTTAATGCCAAAACGCCTGTGGCTGTTGCCTCGTTTGTTGATTTAAAAGATCTCGAAACGACAAACTGGCTTGGTAATCAGCTTGCAGAAAGCTTTGTTCATGAGCTACAACGTCATGGTTTAGTGGTGATTGATTATAAAACAACGGGTCATATACGCGTAACAAAAACTGGGGACTACGTTTTTAGTCGAGACTGGCAAGAGCTGCCTGAACGTCAGATTATTGACTACGTTGTTTCTGGCACTATGGTAGAGCAAGAAAATGGCATTTTAGTTAATGCACGTATGATTGGTATTCAATCTAAAGTGATTGTTGCTACCGCACAATCTTTTATTCCATCTTGGGTACTTGGCGATGAAATGAGTCATAGTGAAAAGGTGAAGATGAAAGACGGTATGATTATTCGAGATAATGCGATGTTACTTGATGACGAACGTGCAGTTTCGATACAAAACTAGTTTTATGTTACTTCAATTTATAACTATAAAATGTCAAATAACCAAATATTTAAGGAGAGCGCGCTATGAGATTTTCATTGGCTAGATGCTTCTTTATTACCTTATTACTGTCAATGACAAGTGCTTGTTCATTATTTTACGACAAGCATGTGCAGTGGCAAACAGTTAAGCCTGAATCCTTTCCTGTGCTTTCAGCCACGGGGTTTGCTCCAATTAGTTTACAAAAGTCATCTCATGAAACTCAGCGGATGTTAATGGCCATTAAGGCGTCAAAAATTGCCGCTTATGCAGAGTTAGCAGAGCAAGTATATGGACAGCAAATTAAGGGCAACGTTACTATGGCTGATTTATTAATAGAAGATCAGCAAATGATGGCATCAGTTCAAGGAATAATTCGTGGTGCTAAAGTCATTAAAAGTTACCCTGTTGGCGATGTGTATACGACTGAATTACAGCTAAACTTCGAGGATGTCTACAATATTTATCAAGCTAACCAAAATAGAAAAGAAGTTAGTGATGTTACTCATTTTTAAGCGCTGACAATAATAGTGACTTGTTAATACTAACTACTCTCATGTATCAAACATTAAAAAAGGCAGTGAATTTACCATTCACTGCCTTTTCTTTATGTTGTTAATACTGTGCTTTTAATACTATGCCTTTAATATTAAGCTTTTAAGCCAAGGCTTGATAAACCGGCACTTTTTTTACCCTTGCTGTCATAGGTAATGGCACTTTTATTGTGATTTTCTAATAAACTGGTTTTCATACGTTCAACAGCCAGTTGTGATTGTTGAATTATTTGACCATTAACCAGGTTTTGTTGCTGACAGTGTGCTAGTAAGTCAGTTATTTCTGTCAGTTGCTGGGTAAGTTTTCCTGCTGCTTTATCCTGAGCGAAGGCTTGGTTTTGACTTATTGTCTGATCAAGTTTTTGAATCTCTAAGAGTAAAGTGTTTTTATGATGGCTAATTGCGAGCAATGCTTCAGGGTCGTGCTGTTGTAGCACTTGCTTTTCATCGGCAATTATTTGAGCTAGAGCGCTTAGCTGCTCATGCTGCTTTGCTAGCAGCTGTAAAGAGGTCGTTTCGTGAGAGCCTGACTCAGATGACATAAGTCGTACCTTGATTTTACTGATATATGATAGACTTACAGTCTATCGTTAAACTAGTTTAAATTCAAAGTTAGCGATACTTGCAGCTAATTTTTCTGGGTTGACCTTATAGTCGCCAGCGCTAATCGCTTTTTTCAACTCATCAATTTTCTTTTGGTTAACCACAGGTGCGTCCGTTGCTTTTTTTTGTAGCTCGTTGAGCTGCTTTGCTTGAGGAGTAATAGAAACAGAGTCTTGCCCTGATGTTTTTACTTGAGCATTACTTGCCGCTGATTGGGCAGACTGCTGCTTAACTTGCTGTTGCTGTGCTTGTTGAACTTGATTGTTGTTATTCAAGTTATTGATATTAATAGCCATAATTTCATCCTTTAACAATGAAATGATATTTTAAATAGATTCTTGTATCTCGTTATCGGCCAAGGCACGATTAACCTTAATAAATAATCGCTAAAAAATAAATAATTTCATCGGGTATTTAACTCACATTAGCAGTGGTATTTATTATAGATGAATTATTACTTGGTTAATAGCTTTGACGCGAGGTGTGATGACTTTGTTTGAGCGAGTGTTCTTTACCCTGACTTGCTCATTAATATTGCCAGATGAAAGAGCTACGCCTTGGGTTTTAATGTTAAAGCTTTTAGATGAGGCAATAATAGTGACCACATCACCTTTACAAACCAAACAAATACTCCGTTTAGTAATTGCTTTACCTTTACCTATACGCTTTTTGGCTTTGGCACCAAAAACAATGTTGCTATCGGTTAATTTATCACCACGAATACGGTTAATGGCAATATAAGCTAGCTCAACATTACTATCATCTAGTTTATCTCCCTGACTAATTGTGCTTTTTGCAATTAAAATTGCTTTAGTTATTTCAACTTTTGCCGATAAATATATTTTCCATGGTGTTGATTCATCACAACTAATTTTAACATTTACATTTCTGCCATTGTTTTTTTCAGGTATATTTGCAGTTAAGGGAACATTACAAGATTTTAAGACAATTCTAGGATCAAGTTTAGCGATGCTAATACGTACTTTTTCTTGTTCAGTTGATGGAAATTTATCAGTTAAATATTCTTTTGCAATGCGTTCAATATATGCGCTATCTAACTGATTTGCGGCAGAAGTAGGCTGATTAATAAGCACTAGTAATAAAAAAAATAAAAAAAGTTTGGTATGTCGCATATATTTTGTTATCTATCTTTAAGTAAATACAAATTTTCGTCTATGCTTAACCTTAGTTAGCAATGTGAAATGTAAGTAAATCATGCGTCAACTATCAGACGCTTAGTGTAATTTGGTAGTTAATACTTTAATGTAATTCAAGAATTGTGCCTTGTATCGTGTCAATTGCAAAATGGGCGCAATATAAAGAGTAATTCAATATGAGGTTTTTATGGCAGGCATACTTGATTCAGTAAATCAGCGTACACAACTTGTTGGCGAAAATAGACTAGAATTGTTGCTCTTTAAACTTATTGGCAGACAACGATTTGGCATTAATGTTTTCAAAGTGCGCGAGGTTATGCCGTGTCCTAATCTAACCTTATTACCTAAACAAGATGCCTTTATTAAAGGTGTCGCTCATATTCGTGGACAGACAATTTCAGTGATTGATTTGAGTAAATCAACCGGTGGTCCGGCAATAGAACAAACAGCTGATAGCTTCATTATTATTGCTGAATATAACCGTAGCGTTCAAGGGTTTTTGGTTGCTGGCGTAGAAAGAATTGTCACCTTAAGTTGGGCAGATGTGATGCCGCCGCCAGAGGGCGCAGGTAAATCGAGTTATTTAACTGCTGTAACTGAAATAGATAACGAAATGGTATCTATTTTAGATGTAGAGAAAATTCTCAATGAAATTAGCCCCGTGTCAACAGATGTCAGCGAAGATATTGTCGATAGCAGTGTTGGTGAAAGCTTAGGTGATAAGTTAGTAATGATTGCTGATGACTCTACTGTAGCTCGAAATCAAGTGAAAAGGGCGTTAGAGCCATTAGGTATTAATATGATCTTAGCTAAAAATGGCCGTGATGCCCTTGATCAATTACTTGAAATCGAAGCAACTTGTGAAAACAGCATTACTGAGAAAGTTGCCTTGATGATTTCTGATATTGAAATGCCTGAAATGGATGGTTATACCTTAACTGCTGAAGTAAAAGGAAATGACCGAATGAACAATATGCCAATTATATTACATACCTCGTTAAGTGGTGTTTTTAATAATGCCATGGTTGAAAAAGTTGGCGCTGAAGACTTCATTCCTAAATTTCACCCTGATGAATTAGCAACTGCTGTGAAAAAGTGGCTAAGAATCGAAGATTAACTTTTCATCAAATAAAAATGTCGCTGTCAAAACATAGTGTAGTAAAGTTGTTGTCGGTGAATTAGACCAGTTATTTGTATTAAACAGGAAGCCATTGTGTCAGCAAGACAACTTGATGAGAAAAGCTACAATCAATTTAGAACATTCTTGGAGCAACAGTGTGGCATTGTGCTAGGTGAAAATAAACAATACCTAGTAAAAAGTCGGTTAGCTCCATTAATGGCGAAATTTAAACTGGCTTCTTTAGGTGAGCTTGTAACTCGCACCCTAGTCCCGGTAGAGCGGCAACTACGTGCCGCTGTTATTGATGCCATGACCACTAACGAAACACTATGGTTTCGAGATGATTACCCATTTAAGTTATTGCAAAGTAAATTATTACCAGATTTTGCTGATAGAAAAACGCCCGTTAAAATTTGGTCGGCAGCAAGTTCTTCTGGGCAGGAACCCTATTCAATAGCAATGTCAGTACTTGAATATCAGCAGAAAAATCCTGGGGCTTTCCCTCGTGGCGTGCAAGTTATCGGCACTGATATTTCGACTACTATGTTAGAGCATTGCAAATATGGTCATTATGATAGTTTAGCCCTTGCTAGAGGATTATCAGCCGAGCGTAAACAGCGCTTTTTTGAAACAGGTGATAATGGCATGCTAAAGGTAAAAGATCAGGTAAAAAAAATGGTCAACTTCAGACCGTTAAATTTACTCAATAGTTATAGCTTAATGGGCCGATTTGATATTGTCTTTTGTCGAAACGTACTGATATATTTCTCTCCGGAAATCAAAGCACAAATCATTAGTCAAATTCATGGCGTGTTAAATAATGACGGTTATTTGTTTCTCGGTGCATCAGAGTCACTATCAGGAATCAATCAAGATTTTACTATGTTGCGTTGCAACCCCGGCATTGTCTATCAAAAAAAGTAAACTTATAAATTTCTCTTAGCTAACAGTTAGATAGGTATGCTGTTAGCCATATATTATAATCCCCCGTGTTTAGCCTCATCTCATTGTTACAACCTCCTTGGCATAATTATTGAATACTTCTTAGCTATAACGTAAATGATCGTGAGGCTATTATGGCTATAGGTTTTGATAAAGGCTTTCAATTGCATTCTCAAGGTATGCAAATTCGCTCTCAGCGTGCTGAAGTGATTGCCAGTAATATCGCCAATGCAGATACTCCGGGCTATAAAGCTAAGGGGCTAGATTTCAAGCAAGCACTAGCTCAAGCTTCGAGCAAGCAGCAAACGGGTATGACCCGTACCAACGATAAACACTTTGATGTGAGGACAGAGTTGAATAATTCTGTCGATTTTCGTATTCCAAATCAACCTGATACCGGTGATGGTAATACTGTAGATGTACAAGTGGAACGAAACTTGTATCTAAAAAACTCATTAGAGTATCAAGCCAGTGTGCAATTTCTTAATGGCAAAATAAAAGCGATGAAGAAAGTCATTAGCGGAGGTCAATAATTATGAGTCTTTTCAATGTGTTTAACATAACTGGTAGTGGTATGAGCGCACAGTCTGTACGCTTAAATACTACTGCGAGTAATATTGCTAATGCGGATAGTGTTAGTAGTAGCGCCGATCAAACTTACCGCGCCAGACATCCGGTTTTTGCCGCTGCCATGCAAGAAGCTGCCGCAGGTCAAAATGGCAATGAGGCAAGTGGTGTAGGGGTAAACGTATTAGGGGTTGTAGAAAGTGATAAACCATTAAATGTGGAATACGCACCTAATCACCCTATGGCTGACAAAGAAGGTTATATCTATAAGCCTAACGTTAATGTTATTGAAGAAATGACTAATATGATTTCAGCGTCACGTTCATATCAAACTAACGTGCAACTTGCTGAATCGGCAAAAAATATGCTTAACAAAACATTAACGTTAGGACAGAGATAATGAAAGCATTTAATTCATCATTGTTTTTATTGCGCAATGTAGGAGTAGATAATGGAAACAGTTAAAGGTAATAACCCGTTAGAAGCTATTCGTTGGCAAAAAGAAGAGTATAAAGTTGCTGAGCAAGATAAAGGTATGCTTACTCAAGCTGACTTTTTTGCGCTACTGACTAAAGAGTTGTCTAATCAAGATCCAACTAAGCCAGTTGATAATAATGAAATGATTTCACAGATGACTGCCTTCTCAACCACAGACGGTGTGCAGCAATTAAATGAATCATTTGAAGGTTTTGCCAGTTCAATGACCTCAAGTCAGGCACTTCAAGCATCTTCGCTTGTTGGAAGAAGCGTTTTAGTTGAAGACAATATCTTTGGCATGAACGAAGGCGAAGCAGTTAAAGGTAAATTAGTCTCTGAAGAACCCGCAAGCAATGTAAATATTTACGTTGAAAATATTGCTGGTGAAATTATCCAAACTGTTCCGGTTGGCAATGTGGCTGCCGGTGGCATGACCTTTACTTGGGATGGTCAAACGTCGCAGGGAACTCCTGCCGATGCAGGTGCATATCGCTTTAGAATCGTTGGTCTAGTTGATGGGCAAGCATCAGAGATAGAAGCCCAAACATACCGCAAAGTAGACAGTGTTACTTTAGCTGGAGCAGGTGGCAATATCATGCTTAACCTTAATGGTGGCAGTTCTATGGCATTGGCTGATGTTGTTGAAGTATCAGAAGGTGATACTTAAGTTTCGACAATAGGCTAGACAAAAAAAAGTTTGGTCAGATGAAAAAAATTATGCTTTACCTGCACATTGAAAAATGAATTTAGCTTAGTAGGTATTGAGCAAAGTAAAGAATTTTAAAGAGGGTAAAATTATGTCATTCAATATTGCATTAAGCGGGTTAAACGCTGCACAAAAAGATTTAGATGTGTCATCTAATAACATTGCCAATGTTAATACTGTAGGTTTTAAGGAGTCGCGTGCTGAGTTTGTCGATGTTTATGCGGCATCTCTCCTTGCTTCAGGTAAAACTAAAGTGGGTGATGGTGTCTTAACGGCTGATGTTGCACAACAGTTTTCTCAAGGTAGTATTCAGTTTACTAATAATGCCCTTGATTTAGCTATTACCGGTAATGGCTTTTTTGCCACAGTACCAGAGCTCGACTCTCTAGAGACTTCTTATACAAGAGCGGGACAGTTTAAATTAAACTCAGATAATTTTGTCGTCAATTCAGGTGGCGGTCACCTATTAGGCTTTCCTGTTAACACTGATGGCTCTTCAGCTTCTGTTAGTTTAAGTACCGCAGAGCCAATCCGAATTCCTACTGCCTCTGGCGCACCGACAAAAACCAGCGAAGTCGATGTTCGCATGAATTTACCAGCCGGTGATTCATATATTGCCAATGCACCGGGCAACTTTGATCCGGACGATCCACTAACGTTTAATAATTCAACATCGGTGACAATTTTTGACTCACTAGGTGATAGTCATGTAATGACGTACTTTTTTGTTAAAGATGATCCAACAGTAAACCCTAATGAGTGGATGTTATTTGCAGCCGTTGATGGTAAACCAATTAATTTAGTTGACAGCAGTATTCCACCACCAGGTGCTACAGGTATTGTTGGTGGTAACGTTTCAGGACCTTTACAACCAACGGGTGGTATACAGGGGGCTAGGTTAGCATTTGATGCCTCGGGTGATTTTATTTCTCAAATCCCTACTTTAGCTAACGGCGGTATTATTACAGAAGATTTTACCAATCACTTACCTAATGGTGCTGATACCTCACAAACAGTACAAATAGACTTCAACTTAGACCCTACTGGGCCTAACCCTAACGAACCTACACAGTTTGCGTCAAACTTTGAAGTAACGGCGTTAAATCAAGATGGTTTGGCTGTTGGTCGCTTAACAGGTATTGATATTGGTACAGATGGCTTAGTTCGAGCAACCTATAGTAATGGTACTTCTCAACCATTAGCGCGAATTGCAATGGTAAACTTTGCCAACGAGCAGGGTTTAACACAAATAGGGAATACCGGGTGGAAAGAAAGTATTGTTTCTGGTGAGGCACTGGCAGGGGAGGGTGGCTCAGGTACTTTTGGAACGATAAACTCTTCAGCGTTAGAGCAATCAAATGTTAACTTAACTACAGAGTTGATTGATTTGATTTCAGCCCAGCGTAACTTCCAAGCAAACTCTCGAGCGCTAGAGGTTGATAACCAACTGAACCAAACTATCTTACAAATTAGATAGTTAAAAAGTAAGTTTTTAAACCGCTATCTCTAAGCTGTTAGTTTAAGTCCCAGATACTTAGCTAGCAGCTTTTTTATTTTTAACACCTCATGCTCACTTTTGTGAATACTACCTTTTACTACTCTAACTAGACTTAACTTCCCATCCTTAAAAATTGAACACGCCAATATAAATATAGACAAGTGGCACCCTACTTGCATTTACCAATATATACTTTTTAATTTTGGAAAATCATTATGGATAAGATGCTTTACATAGCCATGAGTGGCGCTAAGCAAAACATGCAAGCCTTATCAATAAATGCCAATAACTTAGCGAATGCTAAAACCACAGGCTTTAAGGCTGATCTAGCACAAGCACGCAGTATGCAAGCCTATGGCGAAGGACAACCTTCACGTGTTTTTTCAATGACCGAGCGTGCTAGCCAAAATTTTGACTCCGGTGCTGTTTTACATACGGGGCGTTCTCTAGATATTGCCGTAGAAGGTGATGGTTTTTTTGCTGTGCAAGGTGAAGATGGTCAAGAAGCGTATACCCGCGGTGGTCACCTTAGGTTAACTGAAACCGGTGCTTTAGAAACCAACGATGGTGAATTAGTTATTGGTGAAGATGGCCCAATAACATTACCTCTGCCGGTTAATAACATTCAAATTAGTCGTGACGGCACTATCATGGTTCAGCCAGAAGGTGCACCAAGTAGTGTTCAAGAAGAGGTTGCTCGGATAAAACTAGTTAACCCTGATGTACGTTTAATTGAAAAAGGTACAGACGGGCTATTTCGAGCCAAAGCAGGCGGGCAATTAATTGCCGATGTTAATGTCAAAGTGCTTGGCGGCTCGCTTGAATCGAGTAACGTTAATCCAATTAATGAAATGACAGAAATGATTGCCTTACAACGTCAGTTTGAAATGCAATTAAAAATGATGAAAACAGCAGAAGAAATTGATTCAAGTGCTTCTTCGTTATTACGTGCTTTTTAGCACTTAGCAAAATTTTTAAGTAGCGGTTTGCAGTAAAGCAAGTAGTTACTCTCAGAATAGAGGTGATGTATGAACCCAGCATTATGGATAAGTAAAACCGGTTTAGATGCGCAAAATAAAGATATTGCGGTAATTTCTAATAACCTAGCAAACGCAAGTACCGTCGGCTTTAAAAAAAGCCGCGCAGTATTTGAAGACTTGCTTTACCAGAACATTAATCAACCAGGTGGTCGAAGTGCTCAAGATACAGAAGCACCTTCAGGCTTAATGCTTGGTGCTGGTACTAAAGTTGTTGCGACACAAAAAATTCATACGCAAGGCGACATGATCACTACAGATAATGCCCTTGATTTAATGATTCAAGGTGAAGGTTTCTTTGAAATCTTAATGCCCGATGGTAGCTCTGCTTATAGCCGCAATGGTCAATTTACCATGGATGATGAAGGTAACATGGTTACACCAGGTGCGGGATATATGATCCAACCGCAAGTAACTATTCCTGAAGACGCATTAAGTATTACAGTTTCACAAGATGGTGAAGTATCAGTAAAACTACAAGGGCAACCAGACCCAGCAGTGGTTGGACAAATTAACTTAATTAACTTTGTTAACCCAACAGGTCTTGAGCCAATAGGACAAAATCTCTATACCGAAACGGCGGTAAGTGGCGCGCCACAAGAAGGTGTTCCTGGGCTTGAAGGTTACGGCATGCTTGTTCAAGGTGCATTAGAAACATCAAATGTAAATACTACAGAAGAGTTAGTTAACCTTATTGAAAGCCAGCGCGTTTATGAAATGAACTCAAAAGTGATTTCAGCGGTTGACCAAATGCTTAGTTACATCAACCAACAACTTTAGTTGATTGTTGTTAGCTAAAAAACAGATTAATTTAAATATTCGGAGGCAGTGATGAACAAAAGTAAGATGTTAAGCAATATAAAATTACGTTTAGCTAAAATAGTTTCAGTTAGTTTATTCATTACGCTTACTAGTGCTTGTAGTAACACCGTGGAGTTAAGTAAAGCTTTACCAAATGATCCTGACTTTGCGCCAATAATGCCAGAAGAAGAAGAAGAGCGCATTGTGCCATCGGGTTCATTATTTAAGCCTCACTATGTAAACAATATTTATTCAGACTCTAAGGCACACCGAGTTGGCGACATTATCTCGGTTATTTTAAGCGAAAAAACCCAAGCAAAGAAAAATGCTAAAACTGAGCTGAAAAAAGAAAATGAAACCAACTTAGATGCGGTTACTGGTTTAGGTGGCGTACCAGTCACTATCGGTGGTGAGTCGTTACAGTTTGGTATTAGTCAAGATTCAAACTTTAAAGGTGATTCAAAAGCTGACCAAGGTAACAGTTTAAGCGGTAATATTTCAGTGCATGTATTACGCGTTTTACCTAATGGCAACTTAATGATCCGTGGTGAAAAGTGGTTAACCTTAAATAATGGTGATGAATACATTCGTTTAACTGGGGTTATTCGCTCAAAGGATATTAATTCAAACAACACCATCATGTCGACCAAGGTTGCTAATGCTCGTATTCAATACGCAGGAACGGGGAGCTTTGCTGACGCTAATGAACAGGGATGGTTAGTTAAATTCTTTAATAGTACCTGGTGGCCATTTTAGCAAAGTCACAAGCTTATGGTTTATTTGAAGTCGTGTTTAAAATTTTTCGTTTAAGGTATGAATAAAATGAAAGCAGTAATTAACCTATTTATCCTTTTGTCATTACTAGCGCCAACGTTAGTGAATGCTCAACGCATCAAAGACTTAGCGGATGTTGCCGGCGTTCGCTCTAACCAATTGGTTGGCTATGGTTTAGTGGTAGGTTTACCTGGTACTGGTGAACAAAGTCCATTTACCGAACAGAGCTTTAAGACTATGTTGAGTAATTTTGGTATTACTATGCCAGAAAACTTAAAACCGAAAATTAAAAATGTTGCAGCGGTTGCCGTACATGCAGAATTAAGTGCTTTTACCAAACCAGGACAAACCATTGATGTTACGGTTTCAAGTATGGGGAGTGCACAAAGTTTACGTGGTGGTACGTTATTACAAACTATTCTGATGGGCTTGGATGGCAATGCTTATGCTGTTGCTCAAGGATCGCTAGTAGTTAGTGGACTCGGCGCACAAGGTTTAGATGGCTCTCAAGTACTTGTTAATATTCCAACAGTGGGGCGAATCGCTAATGGCGGTATTGTAGAACGTGAAGTTAAATCACCGTTTTCAACGGGTGATCACATTACCTTTAACTTACGTCACTCTGATTTCACTACCGCCAAATTATTGTCTGATACCATTAATGAATTAATTGAAGGCTCAGCAAAAGCAATTGATGCGACGTCAGTACGTGTACGAGCACCGCGTGATATTAGCGACAGAGTAAGCTTTTTATCTGTACTTGAAAACCTAGAGTTTGAGCCAGCATCACCAGCGGCAAAAATTATTGTCAACTCCCGAACCGGTACCATAGTGATTGGCTCTGAAGTTAAGTTGCTTGCTGCGGCTATTACACACGGCGGTATTACGGTAACCATTAATGAAATTCAAGATGTCTCACAGCCAAATGCTTTTGCAGAGGGTGAAACGGTTGTTACTAATCAGTCGGCCATTAATGTCAGTAACTCTGATGCGCGGATGTTTGTTTTCAAACCCGGTGTAACACTTGAAACATTAGTGAGAGCGATTAATGAAGTAGGGGCTGGGCCTGGTGATGTTATGGCAATCCTTGAAGCATTAGATCAAGCCGGAGCGATACGCGGCGAACTCATCGTTATTTAATAAGTTAGTTACAGGATTTTAATGATGGATATCAGTTCAAGCCAAAAACAAAGTTTTGATCAAGCGCGTAATGCCCTTGATCTAAATGGCTTGAATGCTATTCGTCAGCAGTCGCGTGAAACCGATGGCGAAGCGAAAGAAGGGGCTTTAAAAGAAGCCGCTCAGCAGTTTGAAGCAATCTTTATGAGAATGTTACTTTCAAGTATGCGCAAAGCCCAAGAGGTTCTTGAATCAGACAGTCCATTTAACTCTCAATCAACTAAATTTTATCGAGACATGCATGACCAACAAATGGCAGTCGAGCTTTCGTCAAATGGCTCATTAGGGCTAACCGACCTAATTGTTAGGCAACTTGGTGGCGACAGCGGCAGCTATAAACCTAGTTCGGTGTTACGTAATGATGGTAATTTGACTACACCCAGTGTTGAATTAAAACAAGAGAGCCAGAGCAAAGAGCAAGCGCATAACTCATTAATTGAAAAAATGTTATCTGATAGCAATCAAATCAAACCTGACATTGATATTCCATTCGCAGGAAACTATCAAGCTAACACAGGGTTTAATAATCTTGTTGGCGCGGCAGTAAATCAAAACTTGACGATGAACGCCAATAAAAATGTTGATAAAAAAGTAATTAAAGCAGACGTTACGTTTGCAAACGTCAATAATTCAGCACCTGAAAAGTCACCAACTTTTAATGAGCCAAGAGACTTTGTCAGTGCGTTGATCGGACCGGCTCAAAAAGTACAAGAAAAATTAGGCGTACCATTTGAAGTGGTTATTGCCCAAGCTGCACTTGAGACAGGTTGGGGACAAAAGATCATTCAAGATCAAAATGGCAGTAGTTCTAATAATTTATTTAATATAAAGGCTGACTCTCGCTGGTCTGGCGATAAAGTACAAAAAGATACTTTAGAGTTTGAACATGGCGCCATGGTGAAAAAATCAGAGCCTTTTAGAATGTACCAAACGCTTAACGATAGCGTTAATGACTACATAAATTTCCTTTCAACTAGCGAACGCTATCAAGATGCATTACAAGGTTCCAGCAATGTGGAACACTTCCTGCAAGGTTTACAGAAAGCAGGTTATGCAACTGATCCTCAATATGCTGACAAGATCCTCGGCACCTTGAAAACGGTTACTAACCTTTTAGCTAAATAAGTTAATCGGTAAACAAACCTTAATAATCCTAGACATTATCAGGTCTAAGTAATCTCGGTATTACTACTTGTTTACTCTGCAATAACCATTTTAAGAATTTTATTTATAACAAGTAAATAGCTGATGCTTATCGATTTAGCTTGTTATAGGAGACAATATTATGACAGTTAGTTTGTATCAAACAGGTGTGAGTGGTTTATTAGCCTCTCAACAGCAACTGGCGACAACTGGTCATAACATTGCCAATGTAAATACTGAAGGCTATAACCGTCAACGCGCAGATCAAAATGCTTCTGTTGGGCTAAATAATGGCAATAATTACATTGGCTCTGGCACTTATATTCAAGATATTACCCGTTTATATGATCAGTTTTCTCATAGAGAGCAATTGCTTAACCAGAGTAATTTAGGTAATGCTGATTCACTTCATGCCCGATTAACACAACTTGATCAAGTGATGTCAACCTCAGGGAATGCTGTTGTTGGCTCATTAGAGCAGTTTTATCAATCGCTTAACGGTGTTGCTGACAACCCAAGTGATTCAGGCTTGCGCAGTATAGTGTTGAGCCAAGCAAATGTTTTGAGTAATAACTTCAATGAGTTAACTAATAATTTTGACAATATGACTACAGCGGTAAACGGTGAAATTGAACAGGTTGCCGCTAAAATATCAGAGATATCCGTTGAACTTGCCAAAATTAATGAAACCATCATGCACAGCAATGGTTCTCTACAAACAGGTAAACCGAATGACTTGCTTGATAAGCGAGATCAGCTTATCAGTGAGCTAAGTGAATATACCCGAGTTTCAACAGTTGAAGATACTAACAGTGTTTTAACGGTGATGATAGGCCAAGGTACTACGTTGGTTGCAGGGATTACCCCTTTAACACTGCGAGTCAACTCTGGTGATCCAGACCCGTTGAAAACAGAATTACAATTAGTCAGTGGTAGCAGCAGTGTTGCGTTAAATGGCGCTACGTTAGGTGGCTCTTTAGCAGCAAGCTTTGAGTTTAGAGATGAGCATTTATCTCAGGCACGGACAGAAATTGACCGCCTCGCCATGGCAATTTCATCCACTTTAAATGATAGCCAGGCTAATGGCTTGGACTTAAATGGTATACAAGGTGCTAATATTTTTACAGATATTAACACGGCACAATTACAGCAAGGGCGAGTATTAGCGCATTCAACTAACGCACCTGCCAGTACAGCTCAAACACAAATAACCATTAATGATGTGTCATTGTTACCAACGGATGAATTTGAAGTCCGCTTTGATGCGGGGGTTTATACGCTTTACAACTTGACAACAGGTGCTAATGAAAACTTAGGTGCGCCGGGATCTGGTACTCCGGCAGGGACTCATACGCCAACCTCACCAGATTATGGTTTTTCTTTTGTTGAAACAGGTGTGCCAGTTGCTGGTGATACTTTTACTGTTATACCCACTAAAAACAGTGCGGCCTTGATGAAAGCAACATTAACAGATGGCAGTGCAATTGCCGCAAGTTCGGCGATTGGGGTTACACCATCGAGTAACAATGTTAGTGATGGTAAAGTTGAAATTATCAATGTGATAGATCCCGTTGCCGCTCAAGCATTTGCAACGCCCCCAACAAATATCGGTATTTTGGTTGATGTTTATGAAAGTGCACCAGGTACCTTTAGTTACCGGATTTATGATGCAGATCCAGCAAGTCCTCCACCTACGCCGCCTTCAGTTGTCGGTGCTATCGCTTCAGGTACGTTCCCTATTGGCAGTAATGCTGTCATTGGTCTACCCACAGCTACGCCAGCGTTTGAAATTGAAATATCGGGCCAACCTTCAGGTCAAGGTGCATTAGCGCCAGAAAAATTTGTTATTGATGACGCTTTTGGACCGGGTAACAGTGGTAATGCTGTCGCTATGGCGAAAACTCAAGAGCAAGGTGTGACTAATGGTGGGAATGAAACATTTAATAAAAGCATTGCGGTAACAACTTCAGTTGTCGGCTCTAAAGCGAGTAACGCTAATTTATCGGCTGATACCGCGCAAGCTCTTTTTACTCAAGCCTATAACCGAAATCAAGCAACATCAGGTGTTAACCTTGATGAAGAGGCAGCCAACCTTTTGAAGTACCAACAAGCCTATCAAGCGGCTTCACAAATTATATCAACAGCAAATACCATTTTTGACACTATCTTATCAGCGGTAAGGTAAGGAATATTTATGCGCGTATCAACAGCACAGTTTTACTTTCAAAATGCTCAACAACTAAGTGCTAAGCAAAGTGATGTTAATGAGCAAATACAATACCTATCTAGTGGGAAAAGAGTATTAACAGCCAAAGATGATGCTGTTTCTTTTGGGACTTTAGCTGGCTATAAAGATGAGCTAAGTAATATTGCTAAATATCAGAGAAATATCAACCAAGCTGAAAATAGAAATGGCCTACAGGAGACTAGTTTTGCTAATGCTGAAGATATAATGCAAGAGCTAAAGCAACTGTTTATTCAAGCGAATAATGGCTCTCTAAATGATAGTGACTTAGATGCACTTGCTGAATTAGCAAAGAACTCTCAAGAGCAACTTCTGGGTATCGCCAATATCAAAGATGAAACAGGTGGCTTTATATTTTCTGGTTTTCAGACTCAAACAACACCATTTAATTTACAAGCGGATGGCTCTGTTATTTATCAAGGTGATAGTGGAGTTAGAGAGATCCAGATTGGAAAGAGTGTCATGGTGGCAACTAATCAAGCTGGTGATGCCGCTTTTGAAAAAGTGAGCAATGACATTGGTGATTTTACACCCAGTTATAATGCCAACACCTCAGGGATTTCTGTAAATCGTGCCGTTGTAGCAAACCCAAGCACTCATGATGTCTTGGGTAACCCGCCAGATTACAATTTTACTTTTACTAGTGCCACAGATTTGACGGTAACAGATGGTAACGGTGCTGTTGTTTTTAATACTGTTGCCTATACACCGGGGCAAACAATTGCCTTCAATGGTGTTGAAGTGCAACTAGACGGCAACCCATTGCCGGGAGATGACTTTGATCTTACTCCTCAGGAAGAAGTCAGCATTTTTGACACGATAAAAAATGCAATAGACTGGTTACAGGTTGGTTCAAGCCCGGCAAATCAAGTACAACATGCTGTTGATTATAATCAAATATTAGGTCAGTTAGATCAAGCACTGAACCATATGACCGGTAACCGGGTAGATGCAGGTGTTAGGTTAAGCCTGGTCGACGTACAGGCTAATAATCACGCAGATTCAGAACTCACCATAACATCAGGTCATTCAAATATCGAGGACTTAGATTTTGCTAAAGCTGTTGCCAACTTTGAGCAGTCTCAGGTGTCATTACAGGCCGCACAACAAAGTTTTGTACAAATAAAGAACTTAAGTTTATTTAACTATTTATAATAATGTAATTTATGTTGGCATATAACATGCATTACATACTGTGAATACAATTTAGAAAATGTGCGTGGTTCCAAAAAGATATTGTTATCTAGAACCACAACCTAAACATTAGGAGAGATAACAATGGCTTTAGTCGTAAATAGTAATATCGCGTCACTGAACGCACAACGTCAATTAAATGGTTCAACCAATGAACTGCAAACTAACTTTGAACGTTTATCATCAGGTAAGCGTATTAATAGCGCCAAAGATGATGCGGCAGGTTTACAGATCACTAGTCGATTAACAGCGCAGATTAATGGCTTAAATCAAGCAGCTCGAAATGCTAACGATGGTATTTCATTATCGCAAACTGCTGAAGGGGCTTTAGATGAATACACTAATGCATTGCAGCGTATGAGAACGCTATCAGTTCAATCAGTAAATGGTTCAAACAGTGTTGCAGATCGAAAAGCACTAGACGCTGAATTTACAGAATTAGAAACAGAGTTGTCGCGTATCTCTAGTGATACAGGTTTTGCAGGCGAAAAATTATTAAACGGTACTTATGTTGGTAAGGATTTCCAAATTGGTGCTGATGCCGGGCAAAAAATTAGGGTTTCAATTCCTACTAACTTTTCTGCAACAAGTATGCTTTCTGGTGCGGCAACTATTTCTACTGCGGCAGGGGCGTCAACTGCAATTGCGCAAGTTGATGTAGCATTAAGTCGAGTTACCGCTACGCGAGCTGACTTAGGTGCTAAGCAAAACCGTTTTGCATCGGTGATTCGTAGTAATGACAATACTTCTCAAAACCTTTCTGCATCTCGCTCAAGGGTTCAAGATACAGATTATGCTGCTGAGAGTGCTGCATTAGCAAAGAGTACTGTATTACAGCAAGCATCAAGTTCAATGCTAGCGCAGGCAAATCAACAGCCTCAAATAGCGTTATCGCTATTACAGTAGTTCTATTTCAATCAATATTTGAATATAAAAACCTCTTCGGAGGTTTTTTTGTTTTTATTTGTGGTGTTTTTTTGTTGAAAATTAGCGGGTTAACTTTTTATTTAAAAAAAGGTAAAAAAAAACTTAAGTTATTTTTTGTGATGTCGATAAAGTTTGTAAGAGGCATTAACCGGTTAGTTAAATGCTTTAATTTTTAATAACTTTAAGGTTCATACCTGGGAGCATTACCATGGCATTAGTAGTTAATAGTAATATCGCATCATTAAATTCACAACGTCAACTATCGAACTCAACCAATAGCTTATCTACAAACTTTGAGCGTTTATCTTCAGGTAAACGTATCAACAGTGCAAAAGATGATGCTGCGGGGCTACAAATTTCAAGTCGTTTAACAGCACAGATTAATGGTCTAGATCAAGCATCTCGTAATGCTAACGATGGTATTTCATTGGCACAAACTGCTGAAGGTGCGTTAGATGAATATACTAACACCTTACAACGTATGCGTACTCTAGCGGTTCAGTCAGCGAACGGCTCAAATAGTGATGCTGATAGAACGGCACTTAACTCTGAGTTCAGTGAGTTAGAGTTAGAATTAACGCGTATTTCAACGGATACTGGTTTTGCCGGTGAAAAGTTATTAAATGCAACTTATACTGGTAAAGACTTTCAAGTTGGTGCTGATGCAGGACAAAAAATCACAGTATCGATTGCTCAAAACTTTGCTGCTGGTTGTACGCTTTCTACCATTGGTATTAGTGCAGCAGGTTCTGCCTCTAATGCAATTGGTAATATTGATACCGCATTGGCTACAGTTAACTCGACTCGAGCTGACTTAGGTGCTAAACAAAACCGTTTTTCATCTATTATTCGTAGTAATGATAATACCTCGCAAAACTTATCAGCATCACGTTCACGTGTTCTAGATACTGATTATGCTGCTGAGAGTGCTGCTTTAGCGAGAAGTACAGTGCTACAACAAGCGTCAAGCTCAATGTTAGCGCAGGCAAATCAGCAACCACAAATAGCGTTATCACTACTATAATTTCTAGTTAGTGTTGTTGAAAACCAAATGGCACTCTACTTAGAGTGTCATTTGTGTTTTAAGTAAATGAATGAGGAGGCATGTATGTCAGCGCAGATAACCACAAATAATCTGGTTTCAAGTCAAGGGATTGAATTGAAAGCACCTCAAAATCTTGTACCTGAAAATGTTGAAGTTAAAGTTAGTGACTATAATTTAAGTGGCCAGAAAGTAACTTCTGCTGCTGAAAGTGAAAGTGAAAGTGAAAGTGTTAAGCTATCTAATGCTGATAACAAAACTATTAATGATTTAAGCGCTAGCACTTCAAATAGCAAAGAAAGTGCTTCAGAGTTAGAAGAGGCAATAGAGGTTGTTGCTGACTTTATGCAACTATCGACGCAAAATGTTAACTTTCAAAAAGATGAAGCCAGT
>Ga0105348_1000910_pt1 | contig 20955 bp, 19 predicted proteins | sample EN8Hudsemesocosm_2_FD_83504 | JGI IMG/M metagenome (GOLD analysis project Ga0105348, IMG submission 83504) | Methane-oxidizing microbial communities from mesocosms in the Hudson Canyon - EN8C Hudson Canyon | ecosystem: Environmental > Aquatic > Marine > Cold seeps | place: Hudson Canyon... | reverse complement strand
TTACTTTCACTGACTGGTCTGCAGAAATGAAAGCAAAAGCTTCAATCTGTATTTCAAACGATGAAACGTTAGTTAAATCTATCGAGCTTGCTAAGAGCCGTATCCAAATTATGATCAACAAGGGTATGGAAAACGAAGCAGGCACATTAGCAGGTTTAATTGCCTTAGCTGATAAGCGTATCGAAGAAGTTAAATCAGGTACTCAACCTGCACTAGCGCCAGATGAAAATGCTGAGTACTACGCTGAAGTATTAATTGACTTAGATGCTATTGCTGAGCCAATGATTGCTGATCCAGACGTAAACAACGAAGACGTATCTAAGCGTTATACGCATGATGTTATCCGTCCAGTTTCATACTACGATGGTAAAGCGGTTGATTTAGGTTTCGTTGGTTCTTGTATGGTGCACAAAGGTGACATGCAAATCATCGCACAAATGTTACGTAACCTTGAGAAGCAAAACGGTACTATTACTTTCAATGCACCATTAGTTGTTGCGCCACCAACGTATAACATCGTTGATGAGCTAAAAGCTGAAGGCGATTGGGATATTCTACAAAAGTACGCTGGTTTCGTATTTGATGATGATGCGCCTAAAGGCGAAGCTCGTACTAAGTATGAGAACATCTTATATCTAGAACGCCCAGGTTGTAACTTATGTATGGGTAACCAAGAAAAAGCAGAACCGGGTGATACGGTAATTGCTACTTCTACTCGTTTATTCCAAGGCCGTGTTGTAGCAGATACTGCTGAGAAGAAAGGTGAGTCTCTACTTGGTTCTACACCATTAGTTGTACTTTCTACTGTTTTAGGTCGCTTCCCTAGTATGGATGAGTACACTGCCGCGGTTGAAGGCATCGACTTAACGCGTTTCGCTCCACCTACGGAAGAGATGACGACTAAGTACACTGGTCAAGCGGTTCCTATTACTGTTGTCTAGTCAATTACTTAATAGTATTTAAATAGAAAAAGGGTTGCTCATTAGCAACCCTTTTTTATGTCAGTAAGTTGACCATGCAAACTATCGCTGACGACTCAATACCTATGGAGACTTAGACTTAGACTTAGACTTAGTTTTTAATCTGTTACTGAGTTATCGGGCATTCAAGCTTTGCGGTTAAATTAGGCATAATTAAATTAGGTGATGCACGGAAATGATCAAAGCTTTCGACACCTTTAATTAACTCGAGCTTATAACCATAACCTTGGCAAATTAAATAACTTCTACGCAATAAAAAAACGGATAAGCGTTCAAAGCTCACTTTACTATTCGGGATCACTTCTAATTGATAATTATGTTCGTCAAATTTGGTTTTTTTAAATTGCAGATTATGATCAAAGTCCCACTCAGAGCTCGCTTGACCTAAGGGAACATTTTCAATGTTACTGCTACATGATGTGGTAGTCAGGGTTACAAGCCCTAAAGAAATGGTAAGGAATAAACTTTTACTTAATGAACGTTCCATAGTGCATCCTCCTTGGTTATGGTTAACAGTTTAAGTCTAGTATAGCGATAAATATAAGCTGATCTTAATTTATCAACATTCACTCAAGTCTATGCCAATAATTGATGGCTGCACCGTCGTAGGTATTGCATTGTCATTTTGGTTAAGCAAGTAAATATAGCATCGGTCTTGGTTAACATTATTGCCTAGTGGGAAGATGACAAAACCTCGACCGGTGCCTAGCGTAGAGTAGCCTCGATTCAAAAACCAATTAGCACCACGTTGGCGAACACACCACTCTAAAGAATCATCTGTACAGTTATTTGAAGATATTTGCCCAATACCTTTAATATCAACCAGATGAACAAAAGTATTATTCCACCTGCCATCAGCAAGCATGCCTCTCACCCTTATGTTTTGACCGCTATCTAAAGTAAAGCGGTTTTTAGCCGTGTTTAACGCCTCCGGGGTCAAACGAATCTTTAAGGCAATTAAACTATCTGCTGATTTAATTGCAGCCTTCATTGATTCCATTACGGCTTGATTAGCATCATCTTGTAAATTAATAAACTTGGGTAAGGCAACCACAGTTAAAATAGCTAATAAAACAATGACCACGACTAATTCTATTACAGTAAAACCTTTATTGACCATGACTTTTTATTTACCTCAAAGACGGTGATAATGATGCTATAAAATAAAAACATTATCACTTATCCGTAAATTTACTTTATTATTCATTATTTTAGCTTACTTCAGTCTTGAAAATAAAATAAAACATTAACTACTGTATATAACATATTTTTAACATAAAACAGTTAATTTAAATTTATTTTTGTACTCTTGCGCCAAATTCCTCATAATGATGAATCGATAATGTTGTAATTGTTAGCTTTTTAACAAACAAGCTTTCATTAATCCGATAGTGCGCTCTTGATAGTGAACTAATAATAAAAAGAATAATAATATGCAAATGATTAAGAATACACGCAGGCAGCGTCTGCGAACGGCTGCTTTTCTCGCTATAAGTTTACTACCATTATTCAGCTTGATTGCTAAAGCAAATTCAGTAACAGCACAAATGAGCCCTGAAATTATCGCTGAATACAAAAAGCATTTAGCCGCACAAACTTGGCCTAAAACGTATAAAAAATTAGCTTTTATGGATAACCCTTATAAAGCTGCCTACAAGAAAATGAAAAAAAGTTTGAAGAAGGAAGCACCTGAGGGACAAAGACGTCGCTTAATGACAGCAGATGAAAGCACGATGGCTGCTAAAAAGAAGCGCTTTGATTATTGCCAAGCATCCGTCGACTTCTTTGTTAGTTTTGCAGCGCGTGCTTACACCTTATCGCGCGTCGAACAAAATCCACTCAGTGAAGAGAAACTCATGTCTGGTAATGGTGTTGATTACCCCTTTACTAAAGAACAAAAAAATAATGGAAATTTCAGACCTGCACAAATAGCGTTAGATCTAGGTTGGAAGTATCAAGGAAAAGGTGAGCAATATGCTGAAAGTTTCTTGGCAACTTGTTTAGCTATCCCGCTAGAACTCTATTACAAAGAAGATAAGCGCTAGCACGCAACATAATCCCGATATAAAAAAACAGCCGCTTCACCAGCCGCTGTTTTTTTTATGCTTAAAATTGAACTCGCACTATCAACCCAAAGGGTGTTCTATTAACTTAAATTGGCTGTTAGGCTCACCAAAAACATAAATACGGCAGTCTTGCCAACTTGAAGGTAACTTCCAGGTATTATTTTGCTCAATCGTATACACATGACGTTTATTCGCACAACGAACATCGAGAGTATGTAATGAGCCTTCGACATCTGTCAAAGAAAATTCATTTCGCACTAACTCTGTTGTCCAAAATTCTTTATTGATAGTGCCATCAAGTACTAAGTTTTTATCGCTAGCAATAATGTCATTAACCTTTGTGATGGCGCTTACAAATTGCTCTCGGTAAGGTTTGGCAGCAGGTAGTTGGATTAACTTTTCATAAGTAGCATGCGCGGCTTTGAATTTATTTAATTCGAGTTGCAAACTAAAAACTTGGTAAAGTACGGATAGTTTTTGCTTTTCATCAGTCATGGTCACCAATGACATAGCTACACGATTTAAGTGAGATAACTGTTTGTTCTTTTGACCGGTTTCTTTAGCGTATTCTGCTGATAATAAATGTAAATAGTTATTCTCAGAAAGGTGCATATACTTATTTTTCTGCATCAATGCTATTTGTTTTTCTAACTCTTTATAGTCTTTATCAGCAAGGGCTTGTTGAGCTTTTTTGTATTTAGATATAAACCTTCTAGTTGCTCCTGTGGTACCGTTTTTATGCATTCTAAAGTCCATCTGCACTGAATTTACACATTGCTGAACTGGTTTGCCATTTTCCATCGCTGGTTTATATTTCCACTTTTTTGCAGCCTTAATTGCAGCTTTGGTGATGTCCTTACTTCCTGAGGTATCTGTCACTAGGATATTATTAACATTGCCTTCTTCATCAATAACAAAACTTAACCTTGCCCAGCCCTCTCTAGCATCTCGTGCGGCACTAACAGGGTATTTTGGGGCAACTCTTTTTATTGGCTCAGGTTCAATCCTGGTGACCAAGTGCTGTGATATATCTGCTGCCTGTACAGGCAAAAATAGTGAATAGGAAACTATCACTAGGCTAATAAGTTTATACAACATGAAAATCCTTTTAGTTTGGGTTTTAAGATCCCTTAAAAATTTAAGCAACAAACTTTATCAGCTAAAAATTAAAAATGAAATCTTAATTTTTCTCATAAAAAAACCAGTTATTCCATTAGAATAACTGGTTTTAAAAGCTTAAATTATTAGCTTAAATTACTTCTTTTTCTTTACTGCTTTAGCGTTTGGTAAATCAGTGATTGAACCTTCAAAGATTTCTGCTGCTAAGCCAATTGATTCGTTTAACGTTGGGTGAGCATGAATTGTTAAACCAACATCTTCAGCATCAGCGCCCATTTCAACCGCTAGACAGATTTCACCAAGCATTTCACCGGCATTGATACCAACAATAGCGCCACCAAGAACACGACCTGTTTCTTTATCAAAGATCATCTTAGTTTTACCTTCAGTACGTGCAGAAGCGATAGCACGGCCAGAAGCAGCCCATGGGAAGTTAGCAACTTCGATGTTTAAACCTTGCTCTTTTGCTTCACGTTCAGTAACACCAACCCAAGCCATTTCTGGATCTGTATAAGCCACTGAAGGGATACAACGTGGGTCAAACTCATGTTTCTTGCCAGAGATAACTTCTGCTGCACAATGTGCTTCATGAACAGCTTTATGAGCAAGCATTGGTTGACCAACAACATCACCAATAGCGAAGATGTGAGGTACGTTAGTACGCATTTCTTTAGAAACGTTAATGAAACCACGCTCGTCAACATTTACGCCAGCTTTATCGGCTGCAACTAAGTGACCGTTTGGCTTACGACCAACTGCAACTAAAATCTTGTCGTAGCGAACTTGCTCTGCAGGTGCTTTTTTACCTTCAAAAGTAACGTATAAGCCGTCATCTTTTGCTTCAACCGCAACAACTTTAGTAGACAACATGATGTTGAACTTCTTCTTGTTGTAGTTGTTATAAACTTTAACGATATCTTTATCAGCAGCAGGAACTAACTGGTCAGCAAATTCAACAACAGATACGTTTGAACCTAATGCAGAGTATACTGTACCCATTTCTAAGCCAATGATACCACCACCAAGTACTAACATTTCGCCTGGTACGTCTTCTAATGCTAATGCACCAGTAGAATCGATAACACGTGGGTCGTCGTTAGGGATAAATGGTAAATCAATCACTGAAGAACCACAGGCAATAATAGCATTATCAAAAGTAATAGTAGTTTTGCCGTCAGCACCTTCAACTTCGATAGTTTTATCAGAAGTAAATGAACCAACACCGGTAACTGTTTTAACTTTACGTGCTTTAGACATGCCGCCTAAGCCACCCGTTAGTTGGCCAATAACGCTTTCTTTCCACCCACGAATTTTGTCTAGGTCGATTTCAGGCTTACCAAAAGTAACACCGTGCGAAGCCATAGCGGCTGCATCATCAATTACTTTAGCTACGTGAAGTAGAGCTTTAGAAGGGATACAACCAACGTTTAAACAAACGCCACCTAAGCTGTCGTATTTTTCAACTAAGACAACGTCTAAGCCTAAATCTGCTGCGCGAAATGCTGCTGAATAGCCACCAGGGCCAGCACCTAATACTACTACTTGAGTTTTGATATCGTTACTCATGCTTATCCTCAAATTAAATTGTGTATGATGATAAGTGATATGCCACTCTCACCATTTGCTTGTTGTTAATTACCGAAAGTGCGGCGATTTTACTCCTTGCAAAGCAAAATCGCCATTATTAATTAACAAGAACCGACTAAAGTCGCACACTTGTTAATTGAGACATTAAAGTACTAATTTACGAATGTCTGACATTACACCAGCTAAATGCACGGTAAAGCGTGCTGCAAGTGCACCATCGATTACTCGATGATCATAAGACATTGATAATGGAAGCATTAGTTTAGGCTCAAACTCCTTACCATTCCACTTAGGTTTCATTTCAGACTTAGAAACACCTAAAATAGCAACTTCTGGTGCGTTAACGATTGGCGTAAATGCCGTACCGCCAATACCACCTAGGCTAGAAATAGTGAAACAACCACCTTGCATATCAGCCGCTTTTAACTTGCCTTCACGTGCTTTAATACTAATTTCTAGTAATTCACGTGATAACTGGTGAATACCTTTCTGATCTACATCACGTACAACCGGAACAACAAGGCCATTTGGTGTATCAACCGCCACACCAATGTGAATGTATTTTTTCAAAATTAAGCTTTCACCGTCTTCACTCAAACTTGAGTTAAACGTTGGGAAGGCACGTAAGGCATCTGCGGCTGCTTTAAGAATGAAAACAAGTGGCGTGATTTTAAAACCAAGCTTTTGTTTTTCACACACAACATTTTGCTCTTTACGGAACGCTTCAACATTGGTGATATCTGCTTCATCAAATTGAGTAACGTGTGGAATTGTTACCCAGTTTTTATGTAAGAACGGGCCAGAAATTTTCTGAATGCGTGATAATGGTTTTTCTTCAATCTCACCAAATTTCGAGAAATCAATCGGCTTACTAGCAACAACTTGTAAACCACCTGAATTACCAGAAACATTACTACCGGCATTGGCTTTAGGGCGAGACAGTTCATATTTAACGTATGATTGCACATCTTCTTTTAAGATACGTGCTTTACGGCCAGTACCTTTAACCAGTGTTAAATCAACACCAAATTCACGTGCTAAACGACGAATTGCTGGTGATGCGTAGATAGTACCTTTGCTAACATTACCCGCTTGAGGATGATGAGGCACAGGTGCTGCTTTAGGAGCCGTTGTTGGTGTAACGGTTGCCGCTGGTGCAGGAGCAGGTGCTGCAACTGGCGCTGCTGGAGCTTCAACTGCTGGAGCCGCGCTTCCGGCAGTCTCAAGCTTGATAACTAAAGAGCCTTCTTTAACTTTATCGCCAGTGTTAACAAATACTTCTTTAACAGTACCGGCATGTGTTGACGGTACATCCATAGTCGCTTTATCAGTTTCTAAGGTGATCAGGCCATCTTCTTCTTCGATAACATCACCAACGTTTACTAATACTTCGATACAATCAACTTCGCCATCTTCACCAATATCCGGTACTGCAATATCAATAATTTCTGAAGCCGTCGCAGCAGGAGCTGCTACAGGAGCAGCTTCTACAACTGGTGCTGGAGCTGGAGCAGCAGGAGCCTCAGCGACAGGTGCTGCTGGTGCTGCTGGTGCTGCTTCTGCAGGAGCTGCAGAGGCACTTTCCATTTCGGCAATAATATCGCCTTCTTTGATTTTATCGCCAACACTTACCGCTAAGCTAACAAGCTTACCGGCAAATGGTGCAGGGATATCCATTGACGCTTTATCAGTTTCAACGGTTAAAATCCCTTCGTCTGCCTCTAGTGAATCACCAGCAGCAAAACAGATTTCAATAACTTCAACTTCATCGCCACCAACATCAGGGACTAGAACTTTTTCAGTAGACATAATCTTTTCCTTTTCTAGTCAATAATTAAGCGTAAAGTGGGTTAAGTTTTTCAGTATCGATATTAAAGCGTTTAATTGCTTCAGCTACGACACTGCGTTCAACGTCACCACGGTTTGCTAATTCATATAAAGAAGCCACTACCACGTACTCTGCACTTACTTCAAAGTGAGTACGTAAGTTCGCACGGCTATCACTACGACCAAAACCATCAGTACCTAAACAACGGTATTCTGTGTCAATGAAGGCACGTACTTGATCTGAATAGTTTTTGATGTAATCGGTTGCTGCAATGGCAGGACCTGCTTCCTTAGTGATTACTTGTGCAATGTAAGGTACACGTTGCTCACTTTCAGGGTGAAGCATGTTCCAACGCGTTACATCTTGACCATCACGTCCTAATTCATTGAATGACGTTACCGAGTAAACATCACTTGATACATTGTAATCATCACTTAAGATTTTAGCTGCTTCACGCACTTTCTCTAAGATAGTACCTGAACCAAGTAATTGAACATTCGCAACGGCTGTTTTCGGCGCTACTTGTTCTAACTGGTAAATACCTTTAATGATCTCTTCTTCAACATCTTTTCTTTCTGGGAAAGCAGGATGTTGGTAATTTTCGTTCATTAACGTTAAGTAGAAGAAGATGTTTTCATTTTCTTCGTACATGCGACGTAAACCTTCACGCACGATAACAGCAATTTCATAACCGTAAGTTGGATCGTAAGTTACACAGTTAGGGATTAAACCCGCTTGAACATGTGAATGACCATCTTGATGCTGTAGACCTTCACCGTTAAGCGTAGTACGACCAGCAGTAGCACCTAATAAGAAACCACGTGCTTGGCTATCACCCGCTGCCCATGCTAAATCACCAACACGTTGGAAACCAAACATTGAGTAGTAGATGTAGAACGGAATCGTAGTCGCGTTACAAGTAGAGTAAGACGTACCTGAAGCAACCCAAGATGCCATAGCACCTAGTTCATTGATACCTTCTTGTAAAACTTGACCTTTTTTGTCTTCACGGTAGTAAGCAACTTGGTCAGCATCTTGAGGAACATATTTTTGTCCTTCGTTGGCATAAATACCAACTTGACGGAATAAACCTTCCATACCAAAGGTACGAGCTTCATCAGGAATGATTGGTACGATACGCTTACCAATTTTCTTATCTTTTAATAAGCTGTTTAATACACGAACAAAAGTCATTGTTGAAGAAACTTCACGCTCTCCAGAACCTTTTAAGATTGCATCAAAAGCTTTTAATGCTGGGATCTCTAATGATTCTTCAGCTTGTTCACGACGTGCAGGTAAAGAACCACCTAGCGCTTCACGACGCGCCTTCATGTACTTGTATTCTTCACTGTCTTCAGGGAACTTGTAGAAAGGCAAGTCTGCAATATCTTCGTCTTTAACTGGGATATTGAAACGGTCACGGTAGTGTTTAATTGACTCAACGTCCATTTTCTTAACGTTATGTGCAATGTTTAATGCTTCACCTGATGCACCTAAACCAAAACCTTTAACGGTTTTAGCAAGAATCACCGTAGGACGACCTTTAGTGTTAATCGCTTTATCATAAGCAGCATAAACTTTAACTGGATCATGTCCACCACGGTTTAAACGCCAGATATCTTCATCTGACATGTTGGCAACCATAGCCGCTGTTTCAGGATACTTATTAAAGAATTTTTCGCGTGTGTATTTACCACCTTTTGCTTTACAGTTCTGGTATTCACCATCAACCGTTTCGTTCATAAGCTGTAGTAATTTTCCTGACGTATCACGTGCTAATAAAGCATCCCAGTAAGAACCCCAGATAACTTTATTTACTTCCCAGCCTGCGCCACGGAAAGTACCTTCAAGTTCTTGGATAATTTTGCCGTTACCACGAACAGGACCATCTAAACGCTGTAAGTTACAGTTGATAACGAAACATAAGTTATCTAAACCTTCACGCGCAGCTAAACCAATAGCACCTAATGATTCTGGCTCATCACACTCACCGTCACCTAGGAAGGCATAAACACGTTGACCAGAACAATCTTTAATACCACGGTCTGTTAAGTATTTTAAGAAGCGCGCAGTGTAAATAGCTTGTAATGGACCTAAGCCCATAGAAACTGTTGGGAACTGCCAGAAGTCTTTCATTAAGTGTGGATGTGGGTAAGAAGATAAACCTTTACCATCACACTCTTGACGGAAGTTATTCATTTGCTCTTCAGTCAAACGACCTTCCATAAATGCACGAGAATAGATACCCGGTGAAATATGGCCTTGAGCAAAAATAAAATCGCCACCATTTTCAGGCGTAGCCGCTTTAAAGAAGTGGTTAAAACCAACATCGTATAAGGTTGAAGAAGAAGCGAAGCTACCAATGTGGCCACCTAGCTCTAAATCTTTTTTAGAAGCACGTAAAACAAGTACTAAAGCATTCCAACGAATAGCGGCACGAATGCGAGATTCAATGGTTTGATCTGCCGGCATATGCGGCTCTTGCCCTGGTGGAATAGTATTAACATAAGCCGTTGTTGCGTTAAATGGTAAGTGAGTACCACCACGACGTGCTCTGTCAATTAATGCTTCTAATAGCTGATGTGCACGCTCTGGGCCTTCATTTTCTAACACAGATTCCATTGACTCTAACCACTCTTGGGTTTCTGCTGAATCAATATCGATATTTGGTAGATCTGACATACTGTTTAGTCTCCAATACTTTAATTACTTAATAAAAAGTTTATAAATGTTTTAAAATTAATTTTCTAACTATCTGTTTTTTCTAACTATCTTTTATAATTTTTCTTTTCTATTCTTTGCGCTTTCACGCGAATTCTTGGCAATCTTCTCTGCTACATTTAAGTGCTATATTAGCTCCATGAATCTTTCCATCCATTTAACTGTAATAGCTTTCTTGAGTAAGCTATTACATGCGCCTCATCGATCTTTCCATTCGACTGTTTTCTTGGGTGAGCTTCAAAAGAACCTCTTCAATAAATGCTAAGTGGCGATGACTTGCGCCCCATGCCTTTTGTGGTTGGCCACTTAAAATGGCATTTAATAAACGTTTACGATAATCAGTTATCTTGCTAAAGATATCAGGACGCTTTGCTAATACTGTTAAGTTTTGTGCAATGTTGTCTGCTAATAATGACGACATACTTCTCGCTAGCTGTAAAATCACAGCATTATGTGAAGCAGCGCAAATAGCTAAGTGAAACTCAACTACGGCTTGTGCTTCGGCTCGAAAGTCATCTTCTACATCTTCTAACTGATAGTTACCAATTTCATCATGCTTAGCTTGAATTTGTTCAAAATCTGCTGGTGTACCACGCATAGCTGCATAGTACGACGCCATACCTTCAATACCATGACGAAACTCTAATAAATCAAACTGTGATTCACTATTGGTAGACATCAACTCAAAAAGGGGATCAGAAAAACCACTGAGTAAGTTGTCACAAACAAAAGTACCGCCACCTTGTTTACGACTTACCAAACCTTTGGCTTCTAATTTTTGAATAGCTTCACGTAAAGAAGGTCTCGAAACATCAAATTGTTGAGCAAGTTCACGTTCAGGTAATAGCTTTTCACCCGGTTGTAAACTACCTTCAATAATCATAGTTTCTAGTTGCGCTAAGATAATATCGCTAAGTTTTTGCGGTTTCACCTTTGGCTTTAATTGCGCTGCGACCATAGAATATTTATCTCTTTCTAACTTTAAAAGTAAGCTTTAGAAGCGCCATCACTTTTTGGTAAATTGGTAAGACCAATGTAATTCTTGGACAATAAAATAGCAAACATTGCCACTTTTGACAAGTTAATTTAGTTTACGGTGAGGATTTAAGCAAGGCTTGATAGCAGTAAAATAACAAAAAAACCTAGGTTTTTAGTGAATTAACCTTACCAACCTTAATGGTCTGACCATTGAGTTTTATTGGCAAAATTTATAACTAAATTGCAGCATAAAAAAAGCCGCTAACATCACTGTAGCGGCCTTAAAGTATTTGATAAATTGTTTTAGGCAACAAAGCCTGCGAGTGTTAACACTGAGATAACGGCAAAAACTAGCAGCACATTACGCTTAGCAAGACGCACTAATAAACATGGCTCAGAAGTACAGTCTTCATTATTGACCATGATGTCTTCTGACTTTTCAGCCACATCAATCAATACTTGATGCGTTGGCTTATTGCTTTCAAAGAGACTTTCTAACCAAACGGGTAAAGCTTTTGAAAAGTGACCAACAAACATATAACCAAATGACGTAATACGAACAGGCAACCAGTCTAACCAGAATAATAAGTCATGATGATTTTGACAGCCTTTTGAAAAGTCAGGTGGAATATTACTTTCATGCTCGACATCATCTTCCTGTGTATCATTCATTTTTGCCGCTTGAATACATTGTGCTTTTTTATGTTCAATAACGGTAGTTAATAAGCGATAAAAAACAGCACCTGGGGCACCAAAAACCGTAAAGAAAAGCATAATGGCGACATAATATCGGTAGTTTAACCAAATCAGAGCTTGGCCAAAGCCCATTTGCGGTAAATTCTTGTCTGACAATAATTGCTGGTGATGCATTTCACTGGTGGTTTCCTCACCGCGAAACGCTGCATGCAAATAATCCTTATAACTTTGGCGAGTAATAGTACAACCAAAACACACAATCAATACTAAGGTAGAAACGATCAGTTCTAGCAAGGCATTATCTAATAGCTCTAAGGCAAAATAGATAATTAAAACAGGCAACAAAATAAATGCAGCTTTAGCTACGGTGCCTTGACGTGCAGTAAAGTTTTTACTGAAGAAGTGCTGATAATGTAAGTAGTAGAAATTAAAGCGCCACACTTTACTGGATAAAGTACGCTCTGCCGCCAATGCAATTAGCAAACTTAATAAACTCATTTTATAGACTATTCCTTGAGGCTTGTTCAGTTAAACACTGACGAAAAAAGGGCCAATCAAATACTAGCCCTGGATCGGTTTTTCTTTGTGGGGCAATATCACAATGACCAACAATATTGCCCATGATAATGTCCGGATATTGATTTTGCAAACAAACCGTTAACGCGGTTAGTTGTTGATATTGTACTGAAGTATAAGGAATATCATCAGTACCTTCTAGCTCAATTCCTATGGAAAAGTCATTGCAACGTGCTCTACCATTAAAGCACGATACACCGGCATGCCAAGCCTTATCATTAAACGAGACATACTGAATAATTTCGCCATCTCTTCTAATCAAACAGTGTGCTGAAACCTCAACACCTTTTAAATCAACAAAACTTGGATGGATACTACAATCTAATTGGCCTAAAAATAAATCATTAATGCAGTTACCGCTAAATTCACCTGCCGGTAATGAAATATTATGTACCACTAACAAACTGACTTTATCACCAACTTCTCTAGCTGAAAAATGCGGCGAGGGTAACTTTTGTGCTTGATTAAGCCAACCTGCAGAAATAGAAAACATGCGTGATCTCTTCGGTTATGGCGATTCGCCTATGACGATTCACTTAAGGTAATAAGGTTATGTTAACACCTTCAGTTACACTTTGTACTTTCTTGCACGAGCCAGACAACTTACAATGAAACATCCTTCACTTTTTGATTATTGTCATGGCTGATACTGACTCTACCAATAAACTCGGAAAAACCTTTGTTTGGTTTGCCTGGATAATTGCACTCGCACTCTTAGTCTTTTTATTTCAAGACGTGCTTGATCAACAATACAACCCAAACAGTAAACCAGAAATGCGCCTAACATCTTCAGGCCAAGCGGAAGTAATTCTTGATCAGAATAGGCAAGGTCATTATGTAGCGCGCGGCATGATTAATGATACACCAGTCACTTTTTTACTCGATACTGGCGCTACACAAGTCTCCATTCCTGCGCATATTGCTGATCAACTTGGTTTAGTTGCTCAAGGTAGTTATCGAGTTCAAACGGCTAACGGCACCATAACGGTGTATAAAACTGAAATTGCCCAATTGAGCTTAGGTAATATCTTCCTGTATAATGTCGCCGCTCACATCAACCCTGCAATGAAAGCCGATGAAATTCTTTTAGGGATGAGCGCGCTAAAACGCGTAGACTTTCAGCAAACAGGTAAACAATTAATTTTACGGGATCCCCTGTAATAGGAAGAAATGCAATGCTTAGTTCACAACTGGAAAAATTACAGCAAGATATTAGTAAAACTATCAATTGGGCACTTTGTGAAGATCTCGGCGCGAGTGGCGATACTATGCCACAAGCCAGTGATGATATTACCGCGATGTTAATCCCTGAAGATGAGCAAGCTGTTGCAACCGTAATTACTCGTGAAGATTGTGTTATTTGTGGTGTTGCTTGGGTAAATGAAGTGTTTAAACAGCTAGATGCTTCATTAAATAAAGCACCTACAAAAATTACTTGGTTTGTTAATGATGGCGAAACAGTAGCCGCTAATACCACGTTATTTGAACTAGAAGGTGATGCAAGAACTTTACTCACAGGTGAGCGAGTAGCGTTAAACTTCCTACAAAGCCTTTCCGGTACTGCAACATTAACAAGCCAATACGTTAAAGAGCTTGCTGGAAGCAACACCAAGCTACTTGATACCCGAAAAACCCTACCTGGTTTACGTAGCGCGCAAAAATACGCGGTATTGTGTGGCGGTGGTGTAAACCATAGAATTGGCTTATTTGACGCTTTCTTAATTAAAGAGAACCATATTGCCGCTTGTGGTGGTATTGCTCAGGCTGTAGCAACAGCAAAAGCAAATCATAGCGATAAAACAGTTGAAGTTGAAGTTGAATCTCTTGATGAATTACAGCAAGCATTAACCGCCGGTGCTGATATTATTATGCTAGATAACTTTACCCCAGAGATGATTGAGCAAGCAGTCACAGCAACACGTGGTAAAGCTAAATTAGAAGTTTCTGGTAATATGACCATAGAAATTTTACAAGAATACGCCAAAGCTGGTGTTGATTTCATTTCTTCTGGCGCTTTAACTAAGCACGTTCAAGCTGTAGACCTTTCAATGCGCTTTAAGTAAATTCAACCATAGAACAATATGAAAAGGCATTACCCATTTTATGGTTAATGCCTTTTTTTATACCACTAAATCAAAGATTGTTACCACAAGAACTAGGTTCCCATTATTCCCCAAACTACTGCAACGATACCGGTAACCGCAATCATGACGCTATATATGGTGCCAATAATTGAAAACTTGATAAGAGTAAAAAATTTCCCCTGTTTATATACTCTCTTCTGCATTAAGAATAAATAAATTGGGATCCAAACTAATAGACCTGAAGCAATCGCTTCAACAAAACCAGCGATATCAGGGCTGGTTGGATTGAGGTATTCGACAAATACATCGAGCATTTCAGATAACAACAAAGCAACAAAAATAAAGCTATGACTATGCAAGGCAACGGTTAAATGTTCCATGTATAGTCGCTTGGAAAAGGCGTACATAATTTTTAACAAGGCAGCAAACAAGGGCAACAGAATAAACATTAATTGTGGTAATTTGCTTATAACTTGCTCAACTAATGGTCCGGTATCTGAATTAAATGCTTTTTCAGCTTTCTCTGAAAAGTCTTTAGAAAACTGCTCTAGCTTTTTATTACTTTCATCAGACAAAAAGTCAAATCTAAGGGAGCCATCCTCTGTATTACCAATGGTGAAGTCACTTTTACTGACCCCTGTTTCTACACCCTTCAGTATTTTATCTCTTTTTGACAATAGTTTGGTGATACGTTCTTGTTCTTTGTCAGTTAAATCAGCCGTCGCTTTTTCAAATTCAAGCTCGACTAGCTCTCTAGTTACCTTAATAATTTTTTTATTATCGCCTTCGCTATAGTCTCGGTTTAAATCTGTTAAATAGCCATTGAACTTGGCAATCTCCTCAAGCAACTTTTCTCGCTTTTGTTCTGATTCAACGTCACCATCATCGGCAACATCTCCTTCAGCCACAGGCACTGTCTCAGGAGCCTTCCTTAAGGAAATTTCCTCAGTCTCTAACTTTTTAATATGTGTTTCTAGCTGTGTAACCATGCCTTGTTTGTCATTAATATTAAGAACATTGTTATTTTCCGAAGCAACAAAAAATTTTAGCGTGATAAAAAAGACAATACTAATAAATAAATATAGGCGCAGTGGCGGTACATAATGCACCCGGCGGCCAGCAAAGTATTCATTGGTCAGAAAAGCAGGTCGGGTAATTAAAGGGAAAAGAGTTCTACTGGCTCGTGAATCAAAGCTAAAAATGTCATCTAACAAATGTAAGATGACTACCCAAAAATATTTTAGCGTTGAATCAGCTTCTTGACCACAGTTGCCACAAAATGGGCCATTCAGAGGTTTATGACAGTTTTCACATTCTTCAATATCAGTCTTTGGTGCTGTGAGGGTATCAGCGGTAATTGCTGAAACTTCATCAGTTGTATTATCGGAAATAGAATCTGCTTTAGTTAGCTCAGTTGTTGACATAATAAATTCATAATTAAATGACGATAGACCATAAAATCATAACATTATGTGAATTAAAAGTTACACCGTTATTAAAAAACATCTGTAAATTTGCTGGCGCAAAAGTTTCATTCTGTTAGATTGACACTATTAAAAAATAAATCGATATATTTCAATTTACTCTATTAATATTAATCAACTATGCTTAGACATAATTATTAACTTAACAGCGTTTGTAGAAATTAAAGCCAAAAGTAGGAGAATTATAATGGCATTTGAAGTTAAATTTGAATTAACCGAAACAGATTTAGATCACTTCCGTGATGTTATGCACAAAGCACAAGCCGGTGCGAAACAAATTAGTGAGCAAGAGATTTTAGCTAACGCTAAAAAAATTAGTCAAAATATCAAGGCCAACGTACCTGAATTCGTACGCGAGCGTATTCAAAAGCTTGAGACTTTTGTTGCGATGATTGAAGACAGCGAATGGCAAATCCCTACTGAAGAGCGAGATGAAGTACTTAGTGCTTTAGCTTATTTCAGTGACCCTGAAGATTTAGTACCAGATCATATTCCTGTACTTGGTTTCTTAGATGATGCCATCATGATTGAACTTGTGGCTGAAGAATTTAAAGATGACGTTGATGCTTTCGAAGAGTTTTGCGCATACCGCAACCGAGAAGAAGGTCGTCATGGAGAAGAAGCAATTACCCGTGAAGAATGGTTAGAGTCTAAACGCCATGAATTACATAGCCGTATGAGAAGCCGTCGTTCTTCAAGACGTAGTGGCCGTTCATCATTCCGCTCTATCTTCTAAAAACATTTCAGTGATACTTTTCAAAACGGCGTAGCTAGTTAACTAGCTACGCCGTTTTTATTTATTTCAACTTAGCGACAAACGTTTGTCTGAATTTCGTCAATTTTGGCGAAACCACTGCCTGACAATATTGGTTTTCGGGATTATTTTTAAAGTACTCTTGGTGGTAATCTTCACCACAATAAAATTGACTAACCGGACTCACTTGAGTCACCACAGGCTGATCAAATAATTGCCCTTCAGTTATTTCTTCAATCATGGCTAACGCTAAAGCTTGTTGTTGTTCATTATGTGTGAATATTTCAGAGCGATATTGCGTACCGATATCATTCCCCTGACGATTTAATTGAGTCGGGTTATGCAAGCTGAAAAATATTTCTAATATTTCCTGATAACTGATTTCTTTACTATCAAACTGCAATTGTACAACCTCAGCATGGCCAGTATCACCGTTACATACCTCTTTATAATTCGGATTATCGGTTTGACCACCCATATAGCCTGAAGTAGCAGAAGCAATACCACGGATGCTATTAAATGCACTTTCAATACACCAAAAGCAACCACCCGCTAACGTCGCTTTTTCTAATGTATTCTCTGTTACTTGTTCTGTCATTAGCCCTATCACCTATTTGGTTGTTAATTTTATGATTTATCACAGCCTTTTTATTTAGAAATACGCTAAGATAACTCAGGTTTTCATTTATTATATTACTTTTTATTCAATAAAAGCACATGCCACTATTTTTTAAAAGAACAAGTCAAATTCAAGCCATTATTGCCTTACGCTTTATTGCCATCGCCATTCAGCTGCTGTTGATACTTTTTGTAAATATAGGGCTTGATTATCAATTACCTTGGACACCTTTGGTCAGTATTATTGGCTTAGAGATACTATTTACTTTAGGTAGCTATTTGTATTATCAAAAGAATAACCTAAGTGATAGTAAGACCAGCCAACAAGCCATTTTCATTCAAACCTGTGCAGACATTATCTTTTTATCGTTATTATTATTCTTTAGCGGTGGCGCGACCAACGCCTTTGTTTCACTTCTACTCATTCCTATTGCAATTGCAGCGGTTACCCTAACCCCCATCTTACTGGCAATCGTTGCGGCTATGGCAATTGCCTCTTATAGCATTTTACTTTGGCTATTACCTATGAGTGTGATGCACGGTAATATGGAAGGGCACTTCATTGGTATGGGTATCAACTTCCTTTTTTCTGCCTTGGTTGTAGCGTTAGTTGTTGGCAAAATGGCTCGCAGTATTAACCAACAAGAACTGGCAATTGCTGCCTACAAAGAGAATTTATTAAAACAAGAGCAAGTAACATCACTCGGTGTCGCCTCTGCTCAAGTTACCCACCAATTAGCAACACCTATAGCAACCGTGCAATTACTCGCGGATGAGCTAAGTGAAGACTTACCGGATAACGAAGTTGTAATAGATATGCAAAGTCAGTTATCTCGCTGTAGAGAAAGTCTTTCTGATTTTAGAGCAATGGTTTTTGATATTAAAGAACAAGTGATCAAAACCATTAGCTGCCAAGCCTTATTTGAAGATATAACAGACAATGTTCGTGTTAATAACCCAGAAATCGAATTAGAGCTACAAGGTGTTGATCTAGCAAAAAATCAGCAAGCAGTCTCCATTAACGCTGATGCAGCCTTGCTACCTGCGATTATTAATTTAATTAATAATGCCATTAGAGCAAGTAAGGCAAACAACAGCAAAGCTTTGCAGTTAACTAGCCAGCGTGTTGGTGATAGTTGGCAATTCACCATCAGAGATTACGGTAAAGGTTTTACCTTAAAAAAACTCAATGAATTAGGCGTTAAACCGGTTAACAGCAAACAAGGCTTCGGTATGGCGGTATTCTTGAGTCACTCAAGTTTAGAGAGGCTTGGTGGTAAGTTAGCATTAACAAACCATCAAGATGGTGGTGCGTTAGTTACCGTTAGTTTACCCATATCATCAAGTTAACAGAGTCGTTGAACAACAAGGAAATAAATGATGCAAAATAGTGAAACCGCTAAGTTACTCATCGTTGAAGACGATATTATTTATGCTAACACCTTAAATAGGCGATTAACTAAACACGGTTTTGACTGTGTACAAGTTGATAATAATAATGATGCATTGCTTGCCTGTCACCGCCATCTACCAGATTACATCTTATTGGACATGAAGTTGGCGCAAGAAAATACTTTAGAGATCATCACGCCTTTACGTAAACTTCGTCCGCAAAGTCGTATCATTTTATTAACCGGCTTTGCCAGTATTGCCACCGCAGTTGATGCGATAAAATTAGGTGCTGATGACTACTTATCTAAACCTGTAGACAGTCAAACGCTACTCGCGACACTTAATGACAGTAAAGCGACTAGCGTCAGTGTAGACAGTACACAAGAGCAAACCTTATCAGCTGAGCAAGTTGAATGGCAGCATATTCAGCAAGTGTTAAAAGCAAATCAAGGCAATATTTCAGCGACTGCCCGACAACTTTCTATGCATAGACGTACCCTACAGAGAAAGTTGCAAAAGCGTCCTCACAACAGTTAACTCTTAGTTAAAAATTGTAAGCAACGTGTTGATGGAAGCGAATCATTAGCTCTTCTTTGGTTGGCTCCAACTCTAGCTCTACCGACATTAACTGCATTGCCTGTTCTATTTGATTTAAAAATCGGCCAAAGCCATGCTCAGAGCTATTTTCTGGTGTAGCAACAAAAACAAGTTGCACACTATCGGCAAGCTCACTTGCATTCCACTTGCTAATAATTCCGCAAGGGCTCTGCTCTGGGTTATAGCCCAACATTTGCAGCTCTCCGACACGAGACACTATTTCATGAATACTGTATCTAACAATCGGTACCAAACCATTAGCAATCAAGGCACCATTATTTAAGTTATAGTGTTTGGCTGCCATGGTAAACACATCCGTTAAATAGGTATAAAGCGGGTTATAAGGATCTTTAGAATTACTATCAATCTCAACTTGCTGTAATAATTTATTAGTAATATTTAAGGTAATTACCGCGTAATTCATCGCACTGTGATAGCTAGGTAATTCGACACCTTGGCTCGCATAACGTTTTTTTATTTCACGTAATTTATGAGTTTGTGTGCCGGCAATGCCTTTATTGCTAGCAAATAAATCATAGGTAATATGTTGATGATCTCTTATACGTACTTCAGTACTATCAAAGTCAATTTGTTGGCAAAATTTCAACATTACCTGACTGACTTTATTATGAAAACCAGCAGCATTAACTCGAATATCACAACCGGTGGCTAAAAAAAGTAAACACAACTTTTTCGCTTTTTTACTGCCATCAAAAAATGATTTTTTAAGTTGATGGCTCTCTGGATTGTAATAGAAAAGTATTTGTTGGTTGGTTTGCCATTGGTGCATCTCTTGGTTATAGCGCACTCGTGCTAATTTATCATTGGCAATGAATTGACAATTAGTCAACTCAAGCTCTTCGGTGATGTTAAAAAAGAGCTCAGATAGTTTTTGATAAAAATCATAATAAGGTTGTGGCTTAATCGCACTGTAGTCACTTGATAATCTTTGTATTAACTCATCAGTAATACTTAACTCAGCTAACACATATTGGTTATCACGTAAGCTAGCAGGTAAGTAGGCTTTATGCGCAGCACTTCGCTTTCTAATAATTGACATATTCATCCTTATGCTCGAATAATCATTCTAATTCCTTCATCGTTAGCTTAAAATATCTCTGACATTTATCTCGCTAACGCTATTTTATCGAAAGCACTATAACTGGGTTAAATGAAGGTTTTGTGACCAAACCATGGTACAAATATGACAACCTATACTTAACAAAAAATAACCATAAAGAAGGACGTATTTTGTTAGAAGATCAAGAAGCAATGATTAGCGCAATTAACCAAACAATGCCCTTTGGAAAATATGCTGGGCGAAAGCTATTACAACTTCCAGAACCCTATTTAGTTTGGTTTCATAGCAAGGGCTTCCCCGAGGGTAAATTAGGGCAGCAGTTAGCGTTAATGTATGAGATAAAACTGAATGGCTTAGAAGAGATGCTAAAGCCATTATTAAGATCCTAAAATTT
>Ga0105348_1000904_pt1 | contig 21009 bp, 18 predicted proteins | sample EN8Hudsemesocosm_2_FD_83504 | JGI IMG/M metagenome (GOLD analysis project Ga0105348, IMG submission 83504) | Methane-oxidizing microbial communities from mesocosms in the Hudson Canyon - EN8C Hudson Canyon | ecosystem: Environmental > Aquatic > Marine > Cold seeps | place: Hudson Canyon... | reverse complement strand
TATTGAAAGTGGTCGTTCAGAGGCCTATAGCCTATTACGAAATCCTGGGACTGCTGTTAAAAAGCATAACTATCGTGGACTCGATTTATTGTCTCCGATAACGAGACCTTGCAAAGTCCTCTGTCAGGGTGCCAATTATCGTCAGCACATGATTGATTCCGGCATGAACCCTGATTCGAAAAAGTTCAACATGATTTTTAATAAATCCTGTGCCTCTATCTCCGCACCAAATACGGATATTGTCCGCCCTCAGAAAGTTAAGCTATTGGACTACGAAGTTGAACTGACACTCGTACTGGGTAAGGAAGTGACTGAATCTGTCGTCGTTGGTGAGCATAATCTTCATGAGTATGTTGCCGGAATTTGTATTGGTAATGATGTTTCAGCACGCGATATTCAGATACCACAAATGCAGTTTTTTAAGGGGAAAAGTTATCGTACTTTTTGCCCATTAGGACCGATCTTATGTCTTCTTGAAAAAGAGGATATGTCGTACTTAGACGAGATGAAACTGGCGCTCTCGGTTAATGGTGAGGTTAGACAATGTGATTACACGAGTGAACTTGTTTATAGACCTGCGCAGACACTTACTGAACTATCAGAAATATCAGATTTTTCCCCAGGTGATGTTGTGATGACAGGTACGCCATCAGGGTGTGCGTTAGGTATTCCATCGCCTTTACTTGTTAAGGTTGCGGCGTTGCTTCCAGAAGCAAAAAAGTGGAGCCTGTTTATTAAAGGTCAGAGTAAGAGAGCACAGTATTTAAAACACGGCGATCAAGTAAGGACAACAATCGTTAGTCGAGATGGAAAGGTAAATCTGGGTGAACAAGTGAATAGAGTTGTTTCGGCATAGAGTGATACTCAGTTGTATTTTTAACTATTTGTAAGAGGTAATTAACGATGAGACAAATTACTTGGTTGGCAGCAATTTCATGTGTATTTCCTGTGCTTGCATTTGCCTACGGACCGATTGAATCAGGATCATTAGAGAAAGAAATGTCTAATGGTCAGGTGGCGAGTGAATACGCTGTGACGTGTAAATAATAACTAAGATAATCGTAAGGTATTTATCATGGGTGCAAACAGAACTGTTTCCGCAACATGGACTCGTTTGGTCATTGAAGCTCTTCAAGAATCAGGGCTAGATACTGTCGACCTTTGTCATCGTGCAGGTGTTGATCTGGAAGAGCTGAAAAATCCGTACTCAAGATTCCCACAAGATTGTATTACGCAGTTATGGACTGAGGCTGCAAATGAAACGGGAAACCCTGCGATTGGTTTGGTGATGGCAGATCGGTCATCGCTAAGGCAGCTTGATGCTTTGGTTTACAGCTTTATTAGTAGTACAACGTTGAAAGAGTCTTTTGAAAGGATGAAGAAATTTCAGCATATATTGAGCGAATCCATCGAAATTAATATCAGCAAAGAGAGTGAAGGATATTTCGTTGAATTTGTCCATTCTGGCGATGAACTTCCTGCAGTTCCTCAGACGACGGACGCTTCATTTTCTGCATCAACAGTTATTATGAATTGGGTTTCAGAAGAAAAAGTTAAACCCTTACGGATCGAATTGGCGCATTCTGATAAGGGGAATAGATCAGCCTATGAGCGTGTATATTCTTGTCCTATTTCTTTTGATACTGAAAAGAATAGAGTTCTATTTTCGATCGAAGATTTCGAACGACCGATACCTACCGCTAATGAATATATGGCACGTGTTCATGAAGAATCACTGAAGGATATGCTTCATAGAACTAAGTCAAAAGAATTATATGTTCAGGTAAAAGAACAAATGCTAAAGGAGTTGCCAGCAGGCAATGCAACGATTGAAAAAATGGCGATGATATTCAATTTAACACAACGAACCTTTCAGCGTCGGCTTAAGGAAGAAGGGTGGACGTTCAGAGAGCTGTTGGATTGCACGCGAAAAGAGTTAGCGAAGGATTACTTGTGTAAAGAGGAAATGAGTGCTGACAACATAACTCACAAATTGGGTTTTGCGGAATCAACAGCTTTTATTCGTGCATTCAAACGTTGGTATGGTAATACGCCAAGTCGCTACAAGAAAAATCATATGATGAAGGAAAGTTACGCTATCGGAAGAGTGTAACGCATTCGATTATAATACTTAGGTTGTAATGGAGTATACAGCACATATTTTTCATCAATATATATAATATTACCCCGAAATTATTTTCGAATGTTGTCTCGAATTGTATCTACATTCGAGTTGTAGGTCCCTAACAAATAATGTGGCAGCAAAGGGTAATTTAATTGTCGCCCACCAACCTACTAACCATTTCCCTCCTGTTACAAGATGTATCCAACAGCAGCGACAACTAGATCGCAGCAATACACAAAAAGACAGAACACAAAATTAGTAAGGGTTAACCAGGCCTCCCTTGCTGATCGGAAGAGGGGGTGTCTTTGATGCCCCGCTCACCACCGATTACTGAATTGTGCCAAGAATTATATCACTGGACTTGCGTTAGTAAGTTCGTGATCAGAATCAAACACAAGTGACTAAGCCTATTCACTTGAGTTTGTAACGCTTACTACAGGTTAGCCTACCTTAATTGAGCCTGTAGAAAGCAGATAAAACTATAAACAAAAATAAAATCTCTTTAGGAGAATATAATGAAAAGCCTACAAAAATTAGCTCTAGCTACTGCAATTGCCTCTGCACCTTTCGCTGCTAACGCTTTAGAAGCTCTTGATGATGAGTTTTTGAGTGATGTTTCTGGTCAGGAAGGTATCACTATTGAAACTAATACCTACCAAACTATCGAAGAATTCCAGTACGTCGATGGCGATGGAGACGGATCCGGCGCTGGTAAGGTTGTCGCCAAAAATATCAGTATTGGTGACTTCTCTTCTGACTTCAGTCGTGTTCTAGGCGTTGATGGTTCAGGTAACCCAATATTTGCTACTTTGGATAATGATACTTCAGACTTATCTGGTGTTACCGTTATTACAGATATAGACGCTGCTGCGAATGGTGTTTTAATTACCAACAAACAATTGGGCGAAGCTGGTTATCAGCTAGCAGGAGCAGGTACACCTGCAGATCCAACAGATGATGTTTACACCTTCGGTAATGGCCAAGATACGCATATTGGCTCCATTGAATTGGGCGGTACTGATGCAAGCGGAAATGCTCAGATGGCAAGCATTGGTTCTGTCACGATTCTTAACCAAACTAACTGGGTTAATCCTAGTCTCGTAAGTGATGCTGTATCTAAGTACAATTTGGTTAATACAACTACAGCGACAGGAATTGGACTTGCACTAGCAGCCAACAACAACTTTGTTGAAGCTCAGACACTAATATCTTCAAAATCAAGTGGCACAGGTGTACATATTGCTACAGAAGCATCAAGTATTGGCGCAGAAGCAGTTTATTACACAGATACCGATGGTACTGGTGGTAACCAGGTTGGTGTCATTCACTTGTTGAACTTCCGTTTAACGAATACTGATGAGTTGGGCGCTGATCAAGTGGCATATGCTGATCTAGATGATCCTACTAATGGCGCTAAATATATTCGCGGTAGTAAAACTGAGTTTGATCTAGATGTTGATGGCGGTAAATTGGTTCTTAGTAACTACAAGTCTCAAGGTAGCACCATCATGAATAAGATCTTCATCGGTGAAGTTAATTCTGCATACGCTGCAGGTGCTGGTGTAATCGGTAGTATCGGTATTTACGGAAACACTACGCAAGGTACTATCTCAATCTCTGCTCACTAATGCCTATTAGTGACAAAAGGTAAAGATAGTTACTCCTAAGTATGGACCCGCACTACGTAGTTAGTGCGGGTTTTTTTATGCCAGAATAAGTGCTCGTGTGTAATACGGGTACACTAAAAAATGAACAATGGCAGCGTTTCTTCAGAATGGGCACGTCTTAATATCGCAACACTTGCGCAAGAAGGGTTAGAAGCTCATTCGTTATGTAAAGCCTCTGGTATTGAGTATGATGATCTTGGCTGTCCCAGCGTTAGATTTCCTCAGAAAAAGATGCATAAACTCTGGGACAATGCCGTTTCAATATCCCAAAAGCCTCATATAGGTTTGCTCGTTGCTAGGCATGGCTTGATGCGTAGTCTAAAACCAGCCACCTACACATTATTATCAAGCCCATCATTAAAGCAGGGTTTCGCTCGTGTTATGCCGTTTCAGCATGTAGTGAGTGACTATACCGAGCTGCAGATGACACAAACGTCCGAAGGGATAGTTTTATCCATTGAAGCACCGGTAAAATCTGCGAGAGATATTGATGCTGTTCATTATGCAGCAATAGATTCAGCTATGATCGGTATTGTTGGTCTAGTGCGCTGGGTGTTATCTTTTTCTGTTTGTCCACTTCGGGTGACGTTGAAACACAGTAATTATTCCGGGAACGATATTTATACGGACGCATTTCGTTGCCCAGTAGAATTTGATAGTGATAAGAACAGTATACTTTTCTCGCGTGCTGATTTTGAGGCTCCTATACCTACGGCTGATGCCGGACTCATAACCTACTACGAACGTATCATGTCCAGTGACTTGGAGCGAAGTCAGATGCTGGATATAAAAGACTTTGTTATATCAGAAATTATAAAGCACTTACCTAATGGTACACCGGGTGTTGAATTAGTGGCTTCTAAGCTATTTATGACGGCAAGAACCTTACAGCGTCGGCTTAAAAGTGAAAGTGTTTCGTTTAAAACTTTACTAGATAAATGTCGACAGGAACTCGCTGTTGAATACTTATGCGAAAGAAAAATATCAATTGAAAAGACTGCAATAGAGCTAGGTTTCTCTGAAAATTCAACGTTTATTCGAGCCTTTAAACGATGGTTTAGTCAAACTCCTGGTGAATACAGAGATAATAACGTTTGCTGATTGAGACAATATTTACAATTTCACTGTCTAATGAGCTAGTAATTCTCAAGTTAATATTCAAATAATTTCCTGCTTTATATTTAGTTAAACCTAAGTAACTAGGCGCAGTTAGCCAGTAGTAATTGTCGCTGCCAGTTATACACTCCACGTCAAAAACCAAGCAAACTATATTCGCCTCCTAGCGAAGTTTGAGTTACTTGGTATTTACTCTTCTATCTCAAAAGGCTTTAAGTGGAGTAGGGTGTAGGCCCCTGCAAAACTTGTTGGAGGGGGAAACCCCTCCATTTTTAGTATTTATAGTTTTTAATTCTTCGTTAGTAGTGGTGAATTTTACAAAAAATAAGATAGAAATATAATAAATATAAAGGATATCGAAATGAGTTTATTTAAAAGAACTGTACTAGCAACTGCAATAGCCACAGCCACTTTCGCTGTTAATGCCCTTGAGTCTCTTGATGATGAATTTTTGGGTGAGGTTACTGGTCAGGAAGGTATTACAATTGATCAAACCTATTTGAACACTATTGAGGAGTTTCAGTATGTTGATGGAGATACTGACGCTAGTGGTAATGTAGGAAAGATCGTTGTTAAAGACATCAAAATTGGGAACTATTCTGGCGTGGGTCCTACAGATCTATCTGGATGGAATGCTGCAAGCACACTAGGAACTATTAGTGAAACGGGTTTAAAGATTGATGCGACATCTACTGGTATTTTGATCACTGATGCGCAAGTTGGTCCGGATGCTGATGTTGTAGTTAACGAAGTTACTTCCCCATTCTATAGCGATTTGATTCCTGTAACTGACGCATCTGGAAATTTTGATTTGGGAGGTTATGAAGTAGCACTTGCAGGTGTTGGTGCAACCGCTGAGCAGCTAAAGTTAAGAACTTTTGCTGATGGTAAAGATATTAGCATTGGCGGTATTTACCTTGGTAATGCAAATAAAGCACTGAACAGTATTGGTTCTGTGGATATTATTAACGCTTCAACTCATATAACCAGCGGCCAACTACTTCGCGGTGCTAGTCGCTTTGGCATGGCGGGTGGTCTTGGTACAGCACAGTTTGGACAACTGTTTGCTCAAAATGCAAATAATCACATTAAGCGTCAAACACTGATTTCATCAAAAACTTCAGGCACAGGTGTCGTCATTGAAAGCGAAGGCGGCATCAACGCACAGGTTCTTGTTTATACCGATACTGATACAGCCTCTGCGAATCAAATTGGTGTGATTGGCTTAGTTAGCTTCCGTTTAGCATCAGCAGATGTGCTGGGTGAAAATGCCAGCAGTGCTGGAACTTACGTTCGTGGTTCTTACAGCAAAATGACGGTAGACGTTGAAGGCGGAAAGCTAGTGCTATCTGATCAGGTATCCGATAGCACTACCTACTTAGATAAGGTTTTCATTGGTGATTTAACAACAGCGATGTTTGCAGACTCTGGTGTTATTGGTGGTATTGCTATCATTGGAAATCATTCTGAAGGTACTACTTCTATTTATGCACACTAGGAGTAAATAGAACAATCTCCCTTGATAATTTAAGTTTGGCAATTAGGGGAGATTTTATTAATTTGTAATAAGGTGAAACATTTATGAGTTCAACTGCTGAAGCGCTCTCAATTGAGAGAATTACCCATAAATTTTTGGGTGCCTGGAAATTAGTAGCGTATGAATCAGATCATCAAAATGGAGAAGTTGTTATACCTTTTACGGATAATCCGGTTGGTTATGTTATTTACGATAAGTCAGGTCATTTCTCTTTGAGTATGATGCATCCGGGCGACATGAATTTCGAGAATGACGATATTCTTAATGCAAGTTCAGATGAGACATATATGGCATTTTATACTCGTGTAGCCTATGCCGGTCAATATGAGTTTGATTTGAAAAAGAAAGCCATAATACATAAGGTAGAAATATGTAGTATTCCTAATCTGGTGAACACAGATCAGTACCGTTTTTTTACGATTACTGATACCAAGTTAACTTTAGTTACACCTGAGTTACTGATTCGTGGCGATCAAGTTGTTCAGACTGTTAGATGGGAAAGAGTTTGATTTGTATTGCGTTGGTACCCTTGTTGGATATTACATTTTCGTTTTAGTTAGGCATTGAGTGTAGGTACTTTGACAGTTGTGACAGATAGTAAATCTTGAACATAGTCAAAGGCATTGAGAAAATTTATGTGAATGAATATGGTAGGTGGTGAATTATCTGAGTTGGTTTATATCTAAATTTTATCATACACTTTCGACTTTGATTTCAGGTTATATAGTAAGAATTCTGAGGTAAGCCACATAATTATTAAATTTTAAGGTTTACGACAAGTTACGACATAAATTTAAAGCCAAAGGTACCTTTGATGGGGGATAGACTACGTGATTAGGGAGTCATCATGATATATTGATGAAATATTGTCACTAAACTCACCACCTAAGTTATCGTAATCACAATAGAGCGATTCAGTATTTTTCCGTACAATTCCTTAATCTATGCGTTGAGAGTTGTATGGTTAATCAAAATAATATTTCGGCCGAATGGTTAAAAGTATTCGTTGATGGATTGGTATTCCAAGGTCTTGACCTGTACCAGTTATGTGATGGCATGGAGTTGGATTACCAAGAGCTGGAGGATCAAAATGCACGTATATCGGAAGATAAGTTTAATAAATTGTGGCAGACGGCAATAAGGTTAACTAATAACCCTGCTATAGGGTTGGAGCTTGTGCGATCAGGCTTGCACAATCAGTTCAAACCACTGATTTATACCTTTCTCTCTAGTAAATCGATTAAATTTGTTTTCTCGAAACTTATTCCTTATCAGGAAGTAATGAGTACGGGAGTAAAGGTTGAGTTTTGTGAGCTAGATGAAGGTTATCTCTTAAGGATTTTCCATGCAGAGGAGGGTGTGAGCCTACCTAGTGCAGGTGTAGATCTTACATTGAGCGCATTGGTCGTATTATCGCGCTGGGTATTACCACAGGGCTTTAGCCCAAAGCTCGTTCAATTTGAACATGCCCTAGAAACCGACTTTGAACGTTACTCAAGTCTTTTGGGGGAAGCGGTGCAGTTTTCCGCTGAGCGCAATGCCATCTTGTATCATAAAGTAGATTGTGAAACGCTCATAGAAACTGCTGATGCTGAGTTCGCTGATTACTGTGATCGACTTAAGGATCACGATTTACAGCGTGTTCGATCACTCAGTACTTCTGAGAAAATTCGGAAAGATATCGCTGAATGTCTTGCCTCAGGTAATGCAACCATAGAGGCATTAGCTGTCAAATATTGTATGACTACAAGAACTCTGCAGCGAAAACTAAAACAGGATGGTTGGACCTTTCGAGAATTGGTGGATGATACTCGCAGGTTCTTTGCTGAGGAGTATATCGGTAGACAAAATAAGACTGTTGATGAGAGCACTCAATTGCTAGGTTTTACAGAAACCTCCTCATTCATACGTGCTTTTAAACGTTGGTTTAATAAGACACCTAATCAATATAAGAAAGACTACAATGATTTTTCTTGATTGAAGAATCTAACAATTTCAATATTCTAATTATCAATATTTCTATTTAGTTTCATCGTAATGCGGTGATCACCTAAATAAGGTTAAACGACAATCTTAATGTCGCGAAATGCGACCCTCTATGTCATATCAAGACCTCTTTATATACACGCTGAACCTTCAATATTGATCCATACCAAGGGACATATGTGGAACATTGAAGTGAAGGATCTAATTTAGTGAGGCGTAGGCTCCTCACTAAATTAGTACGGAGAGGGCCCCTCCATTTTTACTTCGTCAATGACACAAATAGTTTTGGAAGAGACAGTTCATTAGAAACTATCCTTCTAAAAGAAAACTGCGACAAAGTTCAATGAACAAAGACGCAGAATAAATAGCAAAACATAAAAATAATATATTCGGAGAATAATAATGAATAGCCTAAAAAAATTAGCTCTAGCAACTGCCATTGCCTCTGCCCCTTTCGCTGCTAACGCATTAGAAGCACTTGACGATGAGTTCTTGGGAGAAGTGACAGGTCAAGAAGGTATCACCATTGAAGCTGATACCATGCAAACAATTGAAGAGTTCCAATACGTCGATGGCGATGGTGATGGGTCTACTGGTGCAGGAAAAATAAAGTTAACAAACATCAGTATTGGTAACTTCTCTTCTGACAGTGCTGTAGCGCCACGTGCTTACGATGTTTCTGGTGGTCTTAGTACTTCTTTGACCATAACTGAGATTGATGCCGCTGCTAACGGTGTTTTAATCACAACCACTCAGGTCGGTCAGGCTGGTACTGATACTGGCACCACTGTAGCTGATGGACTTGGTGGTACAGTTGCTGTACACACTTGGGGTGATGGTCAAGATACTTATGTTGGTGGTATCCAGCTGGATAACACTGGTCAAAGCATTGGTGAGCTTTCAATTCTTAACTCGACTAACTACTTAAGTTCTGGTGTGATCGCAAATGCGGTAGCCACATATGGCGCTGGTGCGGCGAACTACAGTGATTTAATTGCAAATAATGCAAACCAGTTTATCGAAGCTGAAACTTTGATCTCTTCAAAAGCTAGTGGAACTGGTGTCCACATAGAAACTGAAGGTGCAACCAACGCTGAAGCAATTTTCTACACCGACACTGATGGTGGTGCAGGCGGTAATCAAGTGGGTGTTCTGGGTCTTGTTAGCTTTCGTTTAACTGACACTAATGACCTGTCTGCTGATAACTCTCTTGCAACGGGTACTTTTGTACGCGGTAGCAAAACTGAGTTTGATCTTGACGTGACTGGTGGCAAGTTAACTTTGTCTAACTACAAGTCTCAAGGTAACACTGTCTTGAACCAAATTTTCATTGGTGATGCTAATACAGCAATGGCTACTGGTGGTGGTGTAATCGGTGGTATTGCAATTCTGGGTAACACAACTGAAGGTACTATCTCTATCTCTGCTCACTAAAACCATTAGTGACAAAAAGAAAAGAAACTTTCTCCTAAGTATTAACCCGCACTGCTTAAGCAGTGCGGGTTTTTTAATGTCTGGATAATGACAATTTATTGGGTATTCCACATAAAAATCATCTTAGTAAAAGCCAGTATCGTTGATTCGGCACGAATCTACCTAGTATTGATGATATATATTCACTAATACCAAGCCTGTAGATATCTGTGTTACCGTAGTGTGAGCCGTACTTTTCTCGTACACTCTAAAAGGCACAGGGCCTGAGGTTTGTATGGTTAGTCAAAATAGCATTTCATCTGAGTGGATTAAGTTCGTTGTCGATGGTCTCACTGATTATGGTGTAGACAGCCATGAACTCTGCGAGACGGTGGGAATAGATTACAAAATAATTTCACAGCCAAATACCAGAATTCCCCACTGTAAGGGATTTGAGCTTTGGACGCAGGCTCAAATATTAACGTCAGATCCAGCCATAGGTTTGGAATTCTCGCGTGACGGACTACATCATCAGCTTAAGCCGCTAATATTTACCTTTATTTCTAATAATTCACTTAAGGAGGTGTTTGAAAGAGTAGTTCCTTATCAAACGGTAATGAGTACCGGCGTTAATCTAGAAGTTAAAGAAATAGGTGAAGGCTATCTAATTACTTTTTCTCATAATGATGAAAATGATCAATTAGCGGAAGCGGCTGTTGATTTGATGCTTAGTTGCCTAGTAACCCTGTCTCGCTGGGTTATGCCAAAAGGTTTTACGCCTGTGCGGGTTGAGTTTGAACATGAGCTTAAAGTCGATATCGAACGCTATACCAGTATATTTGGCGAAAATATTGCGTTTTCCGCTGATAAAAATTCACTTCTGTTTAGTAAAGCGGATTTTGAAGAGCATATACCAACTGCAGACAAAGAATTATCAGACTATTGTGAACGTCTAAAGGCGCTGGATTTAGAGCGGATTAATTCTGAAAGTACCTACGAGCTAATTCGCCTCGAAGTTGTTGATTGTCTTTCGTCAGGCGATGCAACGATTGAAGCGCTGGCCAAAAAGCATTGTATGACAACACGAACGTTGCAGCGAAAGCTGAAGTCGGAAGGATGGACGTTTAGAGAGCTCGTGGAAGATATTCGGCAGGAGTTTTCTGAGGAATACATTGGTAAGCAAAATAAGACAGTCGATGAATGTACACGTTTGTTGGGTTTTTCTGAGACATCTTCTTTTATTCGCGCATTCAAACGCTGGTTTGATAAAACACCGAATCAATATAGAAAAGAGTATGTGAAGCCTCTCTAGTTATATGTGTTGAGAAATTATTACACCTACACCTCAATCTAGATCAGTAGAAATAGCCTTTTATATAAAAATATAAGTATATCCACGAAATTGTCGTAAAAAGCGACTTTCCAAAGTCATCTCTAGATCTCCTTATATACACTCTGATCCATCACTATTGATCCATACCAAGCAAATATGTGGATCGTTGATTTGAAGGATCTGATTTGGTGAGGCGTAGGCTCCTCACTAAATTAGTTAGGAGAGGGCCCCTCCACTTTTATTTCATCAAACCGCGAAAAAGTTTTGGAAGAGAAGGTTCACTAGAAACCTTCCTCCCAAAAGTAAACTACCCTAAGCGCATTGAGCGAAGGCGTAGCATAAAAACAAAACATAAAAATAATATGTATTTGGAGAATAACAATGAATAGCCTTAAAAAATTAGCTCTAGCAACTGCAATTGCCTCTGCCCCTTTTACTGTTAATGCTTTGGAAGCTTTAGATGATGAGTTTCTGGGTGAAGTGACGGGTCAAGAGGGTATCACTATCGAAACTGATACACTGCAAACAATCGAAGAGTTTCAGTATGTTGATGGTGATGGTGACGGTTCCGGCGTTGCAGGAAAAATCAAAGCAACTGGTATTAAAATTGGACAATTTTCAGATGATTTTAACCCAGTAGACCTTCTGGTCAACGGCGCACCAAATGGTCTTCTAAATTATGATGCTTCTGGTGCGACCAGTTCATATACTAGAACTTCAATCGATGCTGCATCTAACGGTGTTTTGATTACTACTGAACAAGTGGGGCAGGCAGGTACTTTGTTGTGGTCAACTGGTGATACATTACCAGATGGTAGTACAGCATTAGTAGATTATTATTCGTTCGGTAATGGCCAAGATACTTATGTTGGTGGCATCGAGATTGGTAATGAAAATAATGCACTGAATAGTATTGGTGAATTAACTATTCTTAATACCAGTAACTTTATCAATGCCGGTTTGATTGCGGGTGGTTTCTCCAAGTTTGGCTTGGATCAACAAATGGGTGCTTATGATGCATCTGGTAACTTTGATCCTACGAGTAAGTTCGCAACATTATTAGGCAATGTTTCAGCTAATGTCGCGACTAATGGTGGTTTTATTGAGGCACAAACGCTGATTTCTTCTAAAGCAAGTGGAACTGGTGTTCATATTGCAACAGAAAGTTCTTCAGTTGGTGGAGAAGCAATTATTTACACAGATACTGATGGTGGAGCTGGTACAAATCAAATTGGTGTTCTAGAAATATTGTCATTCCGTGTAACTGAAACTAATGACTTATCTGCATCTAATGATATAGCTAATGGTGAGTATGTTCGTGGTTCTAAGACTGAATTTGATTTGGACGTTGAAGGTGGAAAATTAGTGCTTTCTAACTATAAATCTGAAGGTAATACTGTAATCAATAAAATATTTATCGGTGATGCGAATGCAGCTATGACAACGGGTGCAGGCGTGTTAGGTGGTATTGCGATATTAGGTAATACTACTGAAGGAACCATCTCTATTTCTGCTCACTAATATGGTGAGACAATAGAGTAAGAAATACGGAGCCTCATAGTGTTTATCACTATGGGGCTTTGTAATTGAAGAAGTAGATAATTGTTAAAGAAGAAAATATTGGTAAAAGGTCTGGAGAAAAATATGAGTACAAATTTGGTTGAACAAAAAATATCGGGAGCATCGGATTTAGCTGAAGATTTAATGGGTACATGGCGACTGCTTAGCTATGAATCACTTCATCATACCGGTGAGATGGTTATTCCCTATACGGATAAGCCAAATGGACGACTTATATATACAAAGGATGGTGACTTTTCTATTCATTTCCATCATCCTGATCGCCCTAAATACACGTCAATGGATCCAATTGACGCTAAAGCTGATGAATGCCATTTAAATTTTCTATTTTATTGTTCTTATTTTGGAAAATATGAATTACTTGAAGATGAAATGGCTGTTATTCATCATGTAGAAGGCGCATCGTTTCCTAACTGGGATGGCGAAGATCAAAAGCGTTTTATTGAGTATGATGGTAAGCAGCTAAAGCTAGTAACCCCTGAGATGATAATACGCGGAGATCGTGTGGTTGGTACGTTACGTTGGGAGCGTTTATACCAAGTATAATTTCACTAGAATAATCACTAGTAGATCAATAACTATAGTTGATCTACTTTGTATAAATAATACCTTTTATTAAGTAGTAGTTTGAGAAAGTGATTAGTCAGGTTGGGAGTAGAGCAACTACTCCCAATTCGTGACATACGATATGAGCTTTACATGCGTGTCGCAACAAAAGGCTCAGTTTCACCGAGCCGACCTGCTAACGAAGAAAGTTTAGGGAATGCTTCAGTATTCACCTGTTCGGAAAACATACCTGATAATGTTTCATAGGCAATAACCGCCAATACATCTGCGTGAGTCAGTTTATCTTCAAAAAGATAACCATCATCAAGTAATGAATTACTGGCATTAGTTTCCGCAGCTTCAAGTCCTCCGATAGCTTGCTCTTGGCACTGTTCTGCCCATTCGCTCCACACTTTTTCTGCTGGCCGCCTGAATACTTCATATAGAGAGGCTACCGTTTTCTCGCAGGCACCTGTCAGATAAGCAATCATTTGACCATAGGCCCGTAAAGAAGATTCTTCTTGAGGAACTAATGATCTATCACTACCCACTATACGGTCCAACTCTGTGACAATCTCGTGGCTATCAATCAGTACAGTGCCATCATCCAATTCCAGAGAGGGGATTTTGACCAATTTATTGTAAGAGCCAATAACATCCCTGCTATCAACCACAGAGACATTAACATGCTCGAAGGGTATTTCTAATAGATTCAGAGTTGCAGCAACGCGTCGTACAAAAGGTGATAGAAAAACGCCAACTAATTTCATTACCATTCCTCCTTAAAAGGACGTACATCAATTTCATGAGACCATGCATTTTTTGGTTGATTATGAAGCATTTCGTAAATATCAACGATGCCTTTTATGTCGACTAAACCGTCATCACCTTTTGCATCAACCATATATGGACGACCGATTCTGATACGGTCACCATCTACTGCGCCGTCGATAATGACATTACCTACATGGATACCCAGAGGACCGAACTCACGACATAACGATTGAGCTAAGGCTCTTACTCCAGCTTTTGCAGCAGTAAAGGCAGAGAAAAATGGTTTTCCTCTTAATGATGCGCTCGCTCCTGTGAACAATAATGTACCTTCTCCCTGAGGTAACATAGATTTGATGGCTTCCTGGCTAAATACGAAGCCTCCATAACAAGCAATCCGCCAGCAGGTTTCAAAAAAGTCAGGTTCCATCTTTAAAAATTCACCGGGCATATTATTACCCACGTTAAAGATACTTAAACCAACTGTGCCAATTTCAGTGGCTTGTTCAAATAGCTCTTTCATTGCGGCAGGATCTGTTGCATCTGCAACCAGGCCTGTAGCGTTTCCGCCTTCAGCCTTGATCCAATCTGCGACCTTGTCGACCTTTTCCTGCGTGCGGCCTGCTGCGATAACGTGATAGTCGTTGTCAGCAAATCGTTTACACAGTTGGGCACCGATACCATTTTGCGGACCAACCCCGATAATTACAGCAACTTTCTTGGACATAATTTCCACCATTCGATAATCAATAAACTTTTAGAGCGTCAAACTGAGAGCGCTCCACTTTTGGCGGCAAAAGGTAGTTTTGCTAGCCAATATCGCTTGCATATTGCAAGTAATAATCTACGCCAGGTACTTGCTATTTGCAAGTAATAAGGAATAGGTTATTATTCTTCCTATGAAGAAATCGAATTCAAAATCTAGATCAGATTGCCCTATTAACTATGCGGTGGAATTACTTGGTGACAAGTGGAGCCTTATTGTTATCCGAGATCTGATGTTTAAAGACAAGCACAGGTATCGTGAATTTCTGCAGTCTAAAGAGAAGATAGCCACGAATATCTTGGCTGATCGACTCAATAAGTTAGAGGTTAATGGCTTTATTACTAAGTCAGTAGATCCAGACAACTTGAAAAGTGCGATTTATAACTTAACCATGAAAGGTATCGAACTTCTGCCTACCATGGTCGAGATTATTAAGTGGAGTGCGATGAATGACGAATCATCCGCATTGAATAATAATTTGATTGCTTACAAGGGAAGGGGCACGGCATCGGTGATTCAGGACATTAGAGACAAGTTAGAGGATCAACTCGTGTCCACCTGATATTTTGATTTATCTGCTATTAAATAGTTATAGCACATTTAAACTTTCTGGTTTTTCTAACGGCGATACCTAATTTATTTGAGCAAACCGATTTCCTATTAAACGAGCTAGCGATTTAATAGGCTCACCTTCCTGTAATTACTTCTATGATTTTTCGGTAATATTTCTTTTAATATTGTCCTCTAAAATTAGAACAATGCCAAAATGTATGATCGTTAATAGCTCATAATAGGTACCGTAGATTTATGATAAACCATGATTTATGGACAAAAAATAATCTAACATAATTGAAATGTAACCTTTTTTCACATGATAAAAGTGAGTAGATAACAATATAAATATAGCTGGCACCCAGTGATATTTTAATGTCATCGACGGACAGATATTTAGAATAAATTAGATACTAGTAATATTACTAGACCCAACTTAAGTCTAGTGTTGCCAATGTAATATTATGTAATTATTTGTTTCAACGCAGCGCTAATTGATCAAGTTGATGACTCAATTTTCTGTGTGGATCATTATTAATTAGCTATTGCAGTTTACCAATAAGAGCACCAATTCCATTAGCAGGTAATTTGATGGTATTTAAAGGGAATTATCAATTATATAAGGAAATATACGAGTGTTTTGTAGTTTACGGCAATTAATATGATCAAGAATAAAAAAGGCCTGTACTAATAAAAAATACTTTGGAGATATATTCGTGAATATAAAAAAAATTGCCCTAGCTACTGCTATCGCGGCTGCACCTTTCGCGGCTAATGCATTAGAAGCGCTTGATGACGAATTTTTAGGGGATGTTACTGGTCAGGAAGGTATTACGATTGATCAGACTTATATCAATACTATTGAAGAGTTTCAGTACGTTGATGGTGATGGCGACGGTACCTCTGGTGCTGCTGCTGGTAAGATCGTTATCTCTGGAATCACTATCGACAGTAATGGTGGTCAAGTCAGTGAAACTGGTATGACCATTGACGCTGCTGCAAACGGTGTTCGCATCGGTGAAGCACAAATTGGTGACATCGGAAACGATGCAACTTCCGGTAAAGATATCCGCATCGACGGCATTAGCATTGGTAACTCTGCTAACGCACTTAACAGCATTGGTTCTGTAACCATCGATAACAGCCATAACTATCTGACAACTGCTGATATGACCACTATTGAAGGTTATACCGAAGCGACAGGTAACTCTATCGGTTACATCCAAGGGGCTACTTTAATCTCCTCTAAAACCTCTGGAACTGGTGTTGTAATCACAAGCGAGAGCTTTAGCCATATCGATAGTGTTTCTTATTCTGATCATGATGGTGCGGCTGAAGATAGCAGCAACACTATTACAATCCGAGGCATCACTTGCTTCCGTCAAGGTAGTAGTGAATTCGATACATCTGATTATCTAACTTCTACTGACATCCGTGGCACATACAGCACTATGACCCTTGATGTTGAAGGCGGTAAGTTGGTATTGGGTAATCAGGAAAGTGTTCAGTCTATTGTTGTTGATGGAATCGACATCGGTGGTAACTCCATTGGTGGTCTAGCCATCTTGGGTAACCGTACTGTAGGTACTACTTCTATATATGCACACTAAGAGTATATAGACCTTTTAGGGGTTAGCTAAAAGGGAGACACAAAAAAGCCTCATTCAGAGCTATCTGGGTGGGGCTTTTAGTTTTCTAGTGGATAATGAGTGGTTTTATAGCCTATAAAAACCAAGACTTGTTTGAGTCAGTATAAGTGGCTATACAACAAATAGACTGGTGAAATTTTCGTGTTCAGAGGAATAGCTTATTCGTCTAACATTTCTAGAAATTGATACTAAAACCAAGTGTAAGGTTAATGCTTTCCTGCGGTATGCCATTTTCGACTAACCAGACAGAAGGAAGATAGTTCTCTCGGTCAAAAATATTGGCAATATCCATGTAAAGCTCGCTGTTATTGGTAAGTGATTTGCTAATATGGAGATCGGTTTGCCAAAAGGTTCTTAACGACTTTGACGAAGTAGGTGATTCAGTCATTCCATCGTGTATTTTGGATGTCAAAAATAACGAGGTGCCATATTTAGGTAGGTCCTTTCCGACATTTATATTAAATATTCGTCTCGGAAACGCGACGAAATCGGCTCCCGATCCCGCATTCTTGGACTCGGTGTAACTGGCGTTAAATTCAATGCTCCACGTATCGTAAATAATATTGTACTCATACTCCAACCCGTAGGCCTTGTTATTATCGGAGGTATTTACATAGGCTAAGGACTTTCCCGATCCACTAGGGCTTGGTGACAGTTGTATCGTATTTTCTATGACGTTATTGAATAGTGTAATGACTTGTTTTGAGTTGTCTCTCGTTGAAATCCAGGATAGTTCATAGGTTTCTACTTCTTCAGGTTCTATATCTTTATCACCGATGATAGCGGCTGTACCTTCAAGCTCGAACCCTGTGGGTGCGCGAAAAGCATTTCCCCACAGTATTTTTACGGTGTTTTTGGCGTCAGCTTCATAGATCAGTCCCGCGCGAGGAGTGGTTTGGTTGCCAAAGCTTTGATATTTATCGAGTCTTACGCCATAAATTGTCTTTAGTTTTTGGGGAATGATGGCTGACTCAGCCTGAAAAAAGAAACTCGGTAAGTTACGCGCATCACCTTCCTGCAATTGAGGAATACTAGCTGGAACACTAAGTTGACCATTGATCTTATCCGTAAAATGTTCGATTTTTTGTTGTGCAAATTCAGCACCCAATGCCCACTGCTGAATCCAAATGTTGTCACTGCGTTTTTGTTTTAGTAACGCTTTAATACCGCTGCGTTGCTCGTCTAAGGCTTGTACCTTTCTTAATAATGTGCCTGCAGAGACTCGTGGAAGATCACGAATGGACTCTGTTTTCCAATGATAGGCCGATAAATCAAGTACCATTTTGTTTGAAAATGGCTGTTGGTATAACACTTTTCCAAGTAGCAATTGTTTCTCGGCGCTATGGAAACAATCTTCAACAGAATTTGTTGCCGGAAGAATATTTGATTGACACAGTGGCGCTAATCCAGGGAACCCATCCGGTTTATGTTCGTTGAATAGTACGTTGGCTTCTATACTGGCTTCATTTTTAAATAGTGTCGCAGCTTTTAGGTATAACGTGTGGGTTTCAAAAAAGTGTTCATATTTTGATACGTTTGGGCTGTTCGTCGCTGAGTCTGTGTAGTTAAATGCATGACTTTGTCGTCCTTGTCCTGATGATGATACGGTTAGATCAATTTCAAGCGGTTGAGAGAACCCGTTGCTATATTGATATTGTGATTGGTAGTAACGGTCGGAGCCTGCGGCTACATCTAGTGTTGAGGTAACTTTCTCCTCATTAAAGGCCCGGTAGGAAATAACGCCTTGAAACGCGTCAGCACCGTAGAGAGCAGAACCGGGACCGCGAATAACCTCAATGCGGTCTAATGTGCCAAGTTCTATATTGTCTATATCATAAGCTGCTGTACCCAGTGCGAATGAATTAAGTGGAACGCCTTCAAACAGGGTCAGTGTTCCCCTAACGGCAGTAATGCTGGTTAATCCTCGGAACACGGGCATTTGACTGGCGGAGAAGGTGTCGAGTATTTGTGTTGATGGTAGGTGTGAGATTGCTTCTGAAACGGTCTTTGCGCCTCGTTTTTTCCAGTCAAGTTTTGATACCGCATTCACAGTAGATGCAACGTCCCTTTCATCTTCTTCAAATAACGACGCAACGACGACCGTAGTGGACATCAGTTCAGATAAGGAGAGATCAAAAACTTCGTTGACCTCCTGTGAATATTTATCTTCGGAAAACCCAGTGGTGCTATTGATCAATAACATTGCACATAAAGAGAGGACAATTGAATGTTTTTTTATTCGACTATAATGCACTAAACCAAAGGCTATTGCCTTCTCCCGATAGATGAAAAATGAAGGAGCTAACTAATTATAGGCGGCGTGGCCAGTGAAGAATGGCACTCTTAATATCCAATTATATTAAGTCACCATATATTTATAACTATTTCTGCTTTTAGTAGATCTGAGCCAAATATTTGTATAAAAGGGAACGTAAAACTACCTTTAGATGGTAATGACTAGACCAAGGTTATGCAGTGACCAGGCGGAAGTTGAAATGGATTATCTCACAGGCACAGTTGTTGATTGCAATTGTTAGGAGGTGATGTGAGATTGATCGGTATAGTTCTTATTCTAATTACTTTGATGGATGGGCGAATAGTCAGTGCCGATGAAAACCTTGTAATTGCCATGGCGGGCGAAACCAATGAACACACTTTCACCATTGCTACAAAGCTGGTTAGAGAAATATCAGCAAAGATGGGAACACCGATACAGTTACTACCAATGCCTGCTAAAAGATCTACAGTCATGTTAAAGACGGGTGATATTCATGCTGAGTTATCGCGTATCGCTTCCTATACGGAACTCGTCCCCACGGCTATTAGAGTCGATGAACCCATTATTAGGGTTCCATACTATGTTTATAGCTCAACACAAAAATTCGAAGTAGATGGTTGGAACAGCTTACGACCATACAAGATTGTTGCCGTCAGTGGTTACGCCTTCGTCAAAAAATATATGCAAAGCCATGATACTTATGATGTGGGTACCGTGGAATCAGCGTTGCAATTTATAAAGTTAAAACGAGCAGATTTGTTTGTTGCTGCTCCAATATCGACTGAAACATTCTTTGAATCATCAGAGTTCGATACTGAGGGTATTTACCGACTAGAACCTCCTGTGGATTATCTTAATCTTTATACGTTTTTTTCGTATAAATACCCCGAGTATGCAAAGGAATACCATGCCGCATTGGTCAAATTAAAAGACGAAGGCCAGTACCAAAAGCTATTCCAGTAACTATAGTGATTCAAATACATGAGTAGACGTATAAAGCAGACGTCAATATATTGAGAACTTTATTTTAGGATAAAATACTTGTCAAATCTTGCCAGAAGAAGTAACTCTTTGATTATCGGCCGGCAGTTTATGATGCTAATATTTACCTTTTCGCAAAAGGAATTGTTCATGTATAAGAGCATGCCTAGAGCGGAGCTATCCATGTAGCCGAGATTCTTAAAGTCTAAGGTAACTTCACGAACTGGGTGTAGTACCTCCTCGTAGGCCGCAAAGAAAGTGTCTTTCAGGTTGAAATCAAAGCGACCACTCACACTGATACTTAATAAGCTACTATCGACTGATAAGTTTGAAGTTACTGCTGTCGTCATCTTTTCTTTCCTGTTAACCATCGTCGATATAATTTCGAAATAAGCTACGTTTGCTCTATTTGTTCTTGTGAATTTAGCTTCACAATTAGCTTACTTAATGGACATCACATCACACAACAAGTTCGGTTACAGCTTGATACTTTATGTAATGGATTCGTAACTCATTGAATATAAATAGCTATTAATACATACATGGGTCTTTTGGTGAAGAATAGTGGTGTCTAGCGCCCTGAATGGGTACTTTAGAAGATGAGAGGTTTTTTAATATTTGGAGTTGTTTCAGAGAATTAGCCACCGTTGAGGTGGCCTATTCTTAAGGGTTACAGGAGCGTTAGGTGATACTAGTTAATATGGTTTG
>Ga0105348_1000896_pt1 | contig 21086 bp, 22 predicted proteins | sample EN8Hudsemesocosm_2_FD_83504 | JGI IMG/M metagenome (GOLD analysis project Ga0105348, IMG submission 83504) | Methane-oxidizing microbial communities from mesocosms in the Hudson Canyon - EN8C Hudson Canyon | ecosystem: Environmental > Aquatic > Marine > Cold seeps | place: Hudson Canyon... | reverse complement strand
CAAGCCTAAGGGTCTATAGGGTAGCGCTGACAAGCCCACCAAATAGTTGGTTCTATCCGTTAAGAAATACTGAAACCCGCCCTTTGGCGGGTTTTTTTATGCCCGCCTTTTGCGATCTAGCTGCAATTGATATTGATTTAGATCAATAAATAGTAATGCAAATAGCAATGGTTTGCATTTGCTGTAACAAATCATTACACTCCCGCGCACTTTAGGCCAATACACATGTACTCATACTGATCGGGGAGACGGTTGATGTTCAGAAAAACAGGTTTAGCTGTAGCTATGACTTTGGCGGCAGTGTCTGCAAATGCAGAGCAAGCGCCATCTATGGAAGAGATGTGGAAGATTATCCAGCAGCAGCAAGCTGAAATTAAGGCGCTTAAAGGCCAGTTGGATAACACTGACTCAAAGCTAGAAATGACTGAGAAGAAAGTCGAAGCGACGGCTGATGCTGTGGAAGCGGCTCCTACAGGTAAACTTGCTAAAGCTGCAGACTTCTTGAATCGTACGACTATCGGTGGTTATGGTGAGCACCACTTTAACCGCTTTAAAGACAAAGACGATATGGTAGATGCGCATCGTTACGTACTTTTTGTTGGGCATGAGTTCCGTGATGATTTGCGCTTCTTCTCCGAGCTAGAAGTTGAGCATGGCTTGGTATTTGATAGTAACGACGGAAGTGGTGATGAATCTCCTGGTGAAGTTGAGCTAGAGCAGGCTTACATTGAGTGGGATTACGCTGAAAACCAGAGTGCTAAGTTTGGTCAGTTCCTGATTCCTGTGGGCATCATGAACGAGACTCATGAGCCAGACACTTTCTACGGTACTGAGCGTAATGTTGTTGAGAAAAACATCATTCCTGCTACTTGGTGGGAAACAGGTGTGATGCTTTCTGGTGAAATTGCTCCAGGTATTAGCTATGACGCAGGTGTTCACAGCGGTCTAGAGATGGCTGATGGTGATAAAATTCGCAGTGGTCGTCAAAAGTCTGCTAAAGCAAATGCTGAAGACCTAGCCTACACGGGTCGCATTAAGTACACAGGTATTGCAGGTCTTGAAGTGGCGGCAACTGTTCAGTACCAGGAAGATGTAACTCAAGGTGGTGTTAGTGCTGGCAGTAGTGATGCAGTACTATGGGAAACTCACATTGCCTACGAAAACGGTCCATTCGGTTTAAGAGCTTTGTATGCTGATTGGGACATCGATGCTCCTGATGGTGGCGTCTTCGATTCCAGCGGTAGAGACTCGCAAAAAGGTTACTACATCGAACCATCTTATAAAATTACGCCTAAGCTAGGTGTGTTCGTACGTTACAGTGAGTACGATAACAACGCTGGTAGTAGCACTAGTACTGCCGATATCCTTCAGTGGGATGCAGGTGTTAACTACTGGTTACATCCAAACGTTGTGTTAAAAGCTGACTACACGGATGAGCGTAAGGATTGCAGTGGAAGCAGCTGTACCGATAACGATTCTGTTAACTTAGGTCTTGGTTGGAGCTTCTAATCGAAGTTTCTTATCTCTGCTGAAACAAACAATGGGCGCTCCCTGAATTAAGGGGGCGCCTTTTGTGTTTTTAATCGACGATAATTTGTTATTGGTAGCATTTTTATGAAGCGAGCTTTGCTCTTTATGATACTGACCTTTGTTACGCTCTTGGCAACTGCTAAAGGCGTGTATCTCACTACCGATCAGTTTCTGGAATTGGCCTTTACTCAAAAGGGTATCGATAAGAAGGTTGAGAAAAAATCTCTCTGGCTGGATAAATCGATTAAACAAACAGCAAGCGCGATTCTGGATCGCCCTTATCATGGGTTAAGGGTTCGTTATTGGGTTCAAGGCAGTGATACTGCCTGGATATTGGAAGAAATAGGTAAAGAAAAACCGATCACTATAGGTGTGCATATACATAATAATGCGATTGCGAGTCTGCGTGTATTAGAGTTTAGGGAAAGTCGTGGCGGGGAAGTAAGACATAGCTTCTTTACCGAGCAGTTCGATAATATTTCTTTAACGTCAGAAAATCGATTGGATGCCGCCGTTGATGGTGTGACCGGTGCGACCTTATCCGTGTGGGCGGTTAAAAAAGTTGCTAGACTTGCGCTTTATTTTCATCAACTAACACCCTATGCCCAAAAAACGAATACCTCGCAGTAAGCTCAGGTTTACCCTCTTAAAATGGCATCGCCGAATCGGCGCTTCGCTTGCGGTTATTGTCATTCTACTTTCTGTCACTGGTTTACTGCTGAATCACAGCGATCAATTGCAGCTTGCACAGGAAAAATTAACCTCTCGTTGGGTATTAGGTATGTATGGTGTGAAAGCACCGATACCCGCACAGAGTTTTTTTGTTGAAGATCGATGGTTTAGAGGTGTCGATAAACACTTGTATGTTGATGGCGTCGAAGTTGGATACTGTCTTAACCTCAAGGGAGTAGTATCCCTAGGTCGGCTATTGGTTGTGGCTTGTGAGAAAAATCTTATTCTGCTTACATCTGAGCTAGAGGTAGTAGAGCGCTTGAGTGAGCCCCATGGTTTACCCGTTCCTTTCAATCGTATCGGACTGCAGGATGGATATTTAGTGGTGGATGCTGAGCATCCTAATAAGCCCCGCCGTTTTGATATTGATCAACTTTCCTTGACGCCACTATTGGAGAACTCTGTGCAATGGTCAGCCAGCTTGGATACGCCTCAACCCCTTCAGGATATTATCGCTTCTGTTTATACAGTAGATGATTTGAATGTAGAGCGTTTGCTATTGGATGTCCACAGTGGACGTTTTTTTGGCCCATTGGGAGTTTGGATTGTGGATCTTTCTGCGTTACTTTTTCTTTTTCTTTCCTGCAGCGGTTTCTGGTTGTGGTGGCGTCGCCGCTGATAGAAGCTGACTGGTTATTGATGCATGGGGTTGAAAATATTGGGTGCCATTGTCTGACTTTAGAGTTTTTACTCAGAATCTGAACATGTTAAATTCGGTGGATGGATAGTAGGTTATACCTCTAAACAAATCTCCAGTGGATAATATAAATGTCTATACCAACGCAGAAGTGGGTTTTATCCGGATCAGAATTGTCACCCTTTCATCTCAAGGTAGCTGCCCTACTCAAATTTAAAGGCGTTCCTTTTCGTGATTTCCCCAGTCAGGGCGGTCTGCTAGATAATCTTCGTGTGAGTATGCGGATAAATATGCTGAAGGCAGGTTTGTTAAAGCTAACATATCCTGAGTTCACTGAACTTGATGAATTCCCCTTAGTCCCGTTCTTATTTGGTCCCAATGGCGAAAACCTTTATGACTCGTCAGCAATAGCCGTTTGGCTTGATCAAAACTCGAGTGAAGAAAAGAATCAAGTGGTCGAAGCTGGTGATGATAAGAGAATTAATTTTCTTATCCAGCTTGTGGATGAGTATTTCGATGAGTTTGGTCTTTATATGGTGCACCACGCTCGTTGGAAAATGTCTGCTACGGATAATAATGCCGGTCAACGTTTAGCGAATGAGATGTCGTCGTTTATTGGGCCTTTTAAACCATTAGTTGCCAAAGTTTTTAGTGCTCGTCAGGTTCGTCGTTGTCCCTATTTGTTCAGTATCGCGCCGCAAGATTATTGTGTTGATGGCTTAGCCGCTGATCGACAGCCGCCTTCGCGGAAGGGTTTTCCTCCTACCCATGAACTGTTAGAACAAAGTTACCTCAATATTCTTAATGCATTGGAACCTATTTTTTCCTCTAGGCCTTATCTTTTTGGTGAGCGTTTTACATTGGCAGATGCCAGTATCTATGGGCAGTTGGGTATGAACTTAACCGATCCTACAGCCGCTAATTGGATTAAAGATAAAGCCCCCAATGTGTATCGTTGGTTGGAAACAATTCATGACGGAGACTTTTCTACACATATTAGTGATGGAAAGCTGATTATTGATGAGAGTTTACAGCCTTTATTTACAGAAATTTTCCGCATTTATTATTCTTTGATGACCCAAAATGAAATAGCGTATGAGCAACACAAGGGTGCGGGGGAAACCATATTTAATGAAAAAGCATTTTGGCAGCGAAAGGCTCTCTATAGTGGCGAGCTAGATGGTCACCCTTTTGCTAGCGTAGTAAAAACCTTTCAGGTTAAAACTTGGCGTAAGATCAAAGGGCTTTGGAGCGGGCTTGATAAGTCTGAAAGACTGCAGCTGGTTAAAGAGTTTACGAATATAGATCCGACTTAACGTGAATTTTTAATCGCAGGCAATAAAATAGAACAGACAGTCACTTTCAGCGATGACTTCATTAATGGTCACCATGAATAGCTTCAATGGTGATCTGGCATGTAGAATCCCTTGCTTCTCTTCAAAATAGTGATTCAATTGTTCGTGACCGAGATGATCCTTGGCCGTTAAGGCATCCAAGCCCTTGGGGCCTAATATGCCAATTTGTGTATCAGGGGTTATTGTGCCGTAGTTGAGTCTCTCGGCATCCATTGCTAGGGTGATATCAGCATCCAGTTTTTGTTCGTGATGATAGGCTGCTTTGGCAGTGTTAATTAACTCCAACCGAATAGGGTTTCGAAAGGTATTCACTTGATAGTTGATATTGGGTGTTGCAAGAACATGCTCGGAGAGTAAATATCGATTCAAACCTTCTTGTGCTATTAAATCCGATGATATTTCACGTGCTCCGCCGCACTCTATGGTTACCGTAGGTACATCCAGTTCACTCAGTTCCATTAGTGCGCCTAATCGTAGATCTGTCACTATCAAATCGTTGGTAAATAAAGAGGTTAATGCACAGTGATTCTGGTCCTCATAAATCGCAACCCCAAAGGCTGGACCGCACCCTGAGGTATTGTGAATATCAATCAAGCATTCCGGTTTTAGACGATGTAGCTCAGTTAGAATATCGTGAGCAATAGCACCCGCTTCATCTTCAAAGGGTGGGCTGAAGCAGCGATTTAAATCTCTTTGACCGGGCATGGTACGGTGACTAAATAAAGGCGGATGAAGTGCTGCAGGGATAGAGCCTATAATAAAAAGCGTATTAACTTTAGGTTTGGTGCCCGTCCGTAAGAATTTGTGAATGGCCTTAATCCCAGACGGCTCATTACCATGGAGTAAAGTGCAAACTGCTCGAGTTCTTTCTTTGTCTTCACCGGGTAATAAAATAAAGGACGGCTGCCCTAAGAACTGTAGAAAACTTTCCAATGTCATACCGACATCAGTGGGGCTGGGTGCATAGATTGATCTAACGCAATTTAACAACGAGTGCTCCATTCGTGCACGGGTTTTCCGCTGCACTGTTCTTCATAATAGCGTTCGGTGAGGACTCTGAGGGTTTCTTCTTTAGAATGTTTTTTTATTAAGTCGCCGAATACTTTTAATTGCCAAGTAGCTCCGTTCATTTGTGACTCAAGTGTTGCTCTGGCTATATCCAGATAAGTTTGAATTTCATTTTTGGCAATGCCGATTCGTTCTAATCCGTCTGCTGCTAATGGCAATAGTTCTTCCAGGATTTCAACAATAGGACGTTCTTGTAATTCTGATTCCGCCAGGCCAGGCCAGCTTATTATCGTACTTAAGCCATCTTGAGCTGCGCGATAAAAATTATGTTTGGCGTAGTTAAAGGGTATTCCGGGTAGTAATTGGTTAATGTAAGGCTTAATACCTTCAATTAAACCGATAAAAAGAGCAGCATTTGAAACCATATCTAGAGACGTCGGTCCGGCGGGCAGGGCGCGCAATTCCAATCTTAAATGCCCACCATCATTGTGATCATACACGGGACGATTCCATGACCAGATACTACTTTGATGTAATACCAGTTCATGCAGTGAGGGTACATCACCGTTATTAACGCAATGGCTAGGCTGCTCATTATTAATAACGGGTAGCAGAGGAGGGTAGAGAAATACGCCTTCGGCAAATAAATCGTACGCGTCTTTTCTCAGCCAGCCGTGACCAAAATTAACTCTTGGCGGAATGCGCGTAGACACTAGATCAGTTATGCGATAATCAATAGATTGTTTGAATAGCGCGATGCGTGTTTCTTGCCAGAGGCGATGACCCAGAAAGGTAGGTGAATTAGCGCCTAGTGCTAGTATTAAAGGGGATACCAGTTGTGCGGCGTTAAAAGAGTCTGCAAACTCTTTAGGCGGTACACGATAGTGGAATTGAAATGATGTATTGGCTCCTTCGGGAGTCACATCTGCCCATGTCATCGATAGTGGATCTTGGCCATCAATATCAATTTCAAAATCACAGCCACGTAATTTACGAATTCCGTTAGCTAGCGCATGATAACGAGGTTGGTCTGTTATAACTTTGGGTCCAAGGTGCTCTTTTTTCAAAGTAGGAATAATACCAATGGGCAAAATTCTACCGCCAAATTTATGGGCGCTCTGTTGTAATTTTTCCAGTGCAGCATCAATTTGAGCTTTAATATTTGAAAATGGAGAGTCCCCAATAGCTGGCTTAAAGTTATACTCCAGATTGAATTGTACTAATTCTAGCGCCAGCTGAGGGTCGTTGAGCTGGTCAAATATTTTAGTATTGATAGCCAGTGGATTAGCATTTTTATCGATAATATAGACTTCTAACTCAGCCCCGAAAGATGGGGGGCCGGAGCCGAAATCCGGGTTGTTCAGAAGCTTACGTAGAGCAAAAAGGTTATCACGGAGTTTTTGGGTGAAAACGCGAAAGTCTTCATCGGTAAACTCGGTGGAATCGATAGCGGTTCCCATAGCTAAGCCTATTACGCTGTTATGTAAGCTTATAGCACGAAATTCTATGGACGCAAATTTAGGGATAAGTATGTTGAACTGGCAGATTGACGGGAAATAAAAAAGGAGAAGCAAAGTGCTTCTCCTTTTTTATGGCAGAACAAATGAATGGTGAAGGCAACATTGGTTGCTCGTACACCTGTTTGCTAGCATCCCTTAAGACATTTTTGACTGCAGGTAGTTTTGTAAACCTACTTTATCAATTAAGCTCAGCTGAGTTTCGAGCCAATCAATATGCTCTTCTTCTGATTCCAAAATATCGGCAAAAATGTCACGGCTAACGTAGTCTTTTACTGATTCGCAGTAAGTGATCGCTTCTTTCAAATCTTTACAGGCTTTAATTTCAAGATTGAGGTCACACTGCATCATTTCTTTGGTGTTTTCACCAATCATGACTTTGCCGTAATCCTGAACATTGGGTATTCCTTCCAGAAATAAAATCCGCTCAATTAACGTATCGGCGTGTTTCATTTCATCAATGGATTCGTGGTATTCGTGCTCACCTAGCTCTTTTAACCCCCAATCCTTATACATACGTGCGTGTAGGAAATACTGGTTAATGGCTACCAGCTCATTGCCGAGTGTGCGGTTGAGGTGTTCGATGACTTTTTGATCGCCTTTCATTGAATTGTCCTTGTGAGTTCTTGCAAAAAATCGTGCAGGAATTCTGGACTCTAACTCAAGAGAGGTCAAATAGAGTTGTTACGAGTAAGAACGGTTTGTAAATTAAATTACGAATCGTTCACAATAAAGAAGGTATGAATAGAACTAAAAACTACGAAGCCAGTGCGTAAAGATGTTCGCTAGGTTCTGCAATGGCGTAGAGTTTTTCATTCACCAGTTGTTTAGCACATTGACCACATTTACCACACTGAGTTGCCACGCCAAGCTGGTCAACAATATCGCGCATAGAGTTAGCGCCATCATCGATTGCTTGATGTATCTGTGTATCGGTTATTCCTTTGCAGAGACAAACGTACATATTGCTATCAACCCTAAAGTTAGCCTGTGGCTTAGTTCTCAGTAGTGGAGTTAATGTTAATGCAAATGAAAATGATTGTCAATTAGATTTCTGGGTGCAGTGGTGCGTAAATACCCACAGACGCTATAAGGCTGATTTGTATGAAGTTTTCTATTGAATGCAAAACGGTTGGGTATGCTGGAATCGGGGTGTATGATAGCCGCTTTCACCATTGCATTGGGGTGGTTAGTCCCCATATATGCACGGTAATTATTCATAACCACACTCGATAAAATGGAGAGTTTCAATGAGCGTTTTAGTTGGTAAGAAGGCACCTGACTTCACTGTTCCTGCCGTATTGGCTGATGGCCAAATCGTAGATGAGTTCAACCTGTCAAATGCTATTGATGGTAAATATGGTTTAGTGTTCTTCTATCCTTTGGATTTCACTTTCGTGTGTCCTTCTGAATTGATCGCATTGGATAAACGTATCAATGAATTTAAAGAGCGTAATGTTGAAGTGATCGCTGTTTCTATTGACTCACATTTCTCTCATAACGCTTGGCGTAATACTGACGTTAATAACGGTGGTATTGGTCAGGTTGGTTATACCCTTGCGGCAGATATGACCCATGAAATCTGTAAAGCCTATGACGTTGAGTCTGAAGGTGGTGTTGCTTTCCGTGGTGCGTTCTTGATCGACAAAGAAGGCAATGTACGCTCTCAAATTGTTAATGACCTACCATTAGGTCGTAACATGGATGAGCTTATACGTTTAGTTGATGCTCTTCAGTTCCATGAAGCACACGGTGAAGTTTGCCCAGCTGGCTGGACTAAAGGCGACAAAGGTATGGACGCATCTCCTGAAGGTGTTGCTAAGTATCTTTCAGAGAACTCTGACAAGCTATAATGGTTAGACCTTCTTAGATATAAAAAAAGCCGCTTTTTAGCGGCTTTTTTTATGCTTATCAAAATGGATCTTCGATTAATTACTATTTAGGTTCATCGGCCAACCACCAAGTTCTTTCCAGCGGTTCACTATCAGGCAGAAAAGTTCGGCGGTCTTCTCAGTATCATAGCGAGCAGAGTGGGCCTCACTATTACTAAATTCTATTTTGGCGGCGCGGCAGGCTTTGGCGAGTACGGTTTGGCCAAAGGCAAGACCGGCTAGCGTTGCCGTATCAAATGCTGAAAAAGGGTGGAAGGGATTGCGTTTTATTTTGCAGCGATCAGATGCGGCATTTACAAAACCTTGATCAAAGGTGGCATTGTGTCCAACCAAGATGGCGCGGGTACAATCATTTTCTTTAACGGCATTTCTAACAACACGGAAGACGCTGGACATGGCATCTTTTTCATTATCGGCAATGCGCAGTGGATGGTGTGGGTCAATGCCAGTAAATTCCAATGCAGCTTCTTCAATGTTGGCGCCTTCAAAGGGCTTAACATGGTGAGCAATGGTTTGATCTGGATATAGATTTCCCTCTTCATCCATACCTATAGTAACGGCACAAATTTCCAACAGGGCATCGGTTTTTGGGTTAAATCCGCCAGTTTCCACGTCTACAACGACGGGCAAATATCCGCGAAAGCGCTCAGAGATTTGGTGAATTTCAAAAGAAGCTAAATCTGACACTCAAAGTCCTTGAATTTAAAGGGATTACGTAATCCGTTTGACGCCAATATCCTACCCGAATAGTCACATTAGGCAATAGCCCAGTTTTAGATTTCTAGTAAAGTTTTTCCCCTTTTTGCCGAGAAATTATATATGGAAGGACATTCTGTTTGTATGGCATCTGGATACTGGGATAGAAAATGGGTTTCGTTAACAAATTATTAAAAGCAAAGACTTGGATGTGGGTTGTGCTACCAAGTTTATTAGTTGTGCCTTCAACGGGTTTCTCTGTGATGTATTCGGCACCGATGGATCAATCTGAGTGGCGATTGGAGCCATCTCTGTTGGAATGCCGATTAACACATCCTATTCCTTATTACGGAGAGGCTACCTTTTCTCGTAAGGCTGGTGAGGATCTTGAATTTCACCTGTCTGCTCAATACAACCCCATGAAGGCTGGTAAGGCATCACTTGTTATTGAGCCACCTGTATGGAAGCACTCAGTGAAGGCTATAGATTTGGGGCATTTCCCGGTTAAGCAGCAAAACCAGCCGGTGACTGTGGCTAAAGTGACCGCAAGCCGTATGCTCAATGAATTATTCAAAGGTATGAAACCAGTTTTTACCCGCAAGACTTGGTACGGTGATACCGAATCAACCAAGGTGTCCTTATCTTCGGTTAATTTTAGGGGCAGTTACCAAGACTATCTTGGCTGCGTGCAAGCGTTACTTCCCGTGGGCTTCAGACAAGTTGCCAGAAGCCGTATCGAGTTTGATACGGATGAGTGGAAGGTGACGGAGAAAATTGCCGCGCAACTCGATTTGATCGCTCGCTATGTGGCTGCAGACCCAACCATTACGTCTCTTTACGTAGACGGACATACGGATTCCATCGGGCGCCGTGTCTATAACCGAGATCTATCCCGCCGGCGATCTGATTCCATCACTGAATACTTACTCAAAAAGGGCGTTAAGGAAGATATGCTCTCCACCCGTTATCACGGTGAGCGTTTCCCAACGGTAAAAAACAATTCTAAGGGCAATCGCGCGAAAAATAGACGTGTGACGGTACGGCTAGAGCGGAGCTAGCTTTTAGCTTTCCTGGAATAATGTGAACAAACCCTATGTTTCGGCCGCTATCATGTTTAAAATAGCGGCCTTTTTTGTGCCTAAGTCTTTTCTAGGAGAGCGTAGATGTCCGATATCAAGAAGGTGGTTCTGGCCTATTCCGGCGGTCTGGATACTTCAGTTATTGTTAAATGGCTGCAGGAAACTTACCAATGCGAAGTGGTGACCTTTACTGCGGATCTTGGTCAGGGTGAAGAGGTCGAGCCTGCTCGAGCAAAAGCGGAAGCCTTGGGTGTTAAAGAAATCTATATTGATGACCTCCGTGAAGAATATGCTCGGGATTTCGTGTTCCCTATGTTCCGTGCCAACGCTATCTATGAAGGTGAATACCTGCTGGGTACTTCGATTGCGCGCCCTTTGATTGCCAAGCGTTTGATTGAGATTGCTAATGAGACTGGCGCTGATGCTATTTCTCACGGTGCGACGGGTAAGGGTAATGATCAGGTCCGATTTGAATTGGGTGCTTACGCCCTGAAACCTGGCGTACAGGTAATCGCACCATGGCGTGAGTGGGACTTAACGTCTCGTGAATCTCTAATGGCTTATTGCGATAAACATGGTATTCATATCGAGAAGAAAAAAGGTCAAAAATCGCCTTACTCTATGGATGCTAATCTACTGCACATCTCCTACGAAGGTGACATTCTGGAAGATCCATGGAATGAGCCAGAAGAAGATATGTGGTTATGGACCAAGTCCCCTGAAGAGGCCCCAGATACTCCTACTTATCTAACACTGACCTTCACTAATGGCGATGTGACCGCAATTGATAATGTGGAAAAATCACCGGCCACAGTGATGGAAGAGCTAAACAAGATTGCTGGTGAAAACGGTATTGGCCGCGTAGATATTGTTGAAAACCGTTATGTAGGAATGAAAGCTCGCGGCTGTTATGAAACACCGGCAGGTACCGTGTTGTTAAAAGCCCACCGGGCTATTGAGTCCATTACGCTGGATCGTGAAGCAGCTCATCTGAAAGATGAGCTAATGCCTAAGTACGCCAGCTTGATCTATAACGGTTACTGGTGGTCACCGGAGCGTAAGATGCTGCAGACCATGATCGATCAAACCCAGGAGTATGTGAGCGGTGAAGTTCGCCTGAAGCTCTACAAAGGCAATATTACTGTGGTGGGGCGTAAGTCTGACAACACCTTATTTGATGAGAGCATTGCTACTTTCGAAGATGACGCTGGTGCCTATAACCAGGCTGATGCGGCTGGCTTTATTAAGTTGAATGCATTGCGTCTGCGTACTGCTGCTAACAAAGGCCGTGACCTGAAATAAGTCTTTAAATTCCGCATGATAACCCCGATGGCCTTGGCCATCGGGGTTTTTTTATTTTTTACACTAGCGAACTGACTATACTGATTAGAGTACGCCTTATATCACTGAGGCGTGTGCTTGCTCATGGACATTGTCAGGGAGCGCTAAGACGAGCCAGTAAATGCCAAAAATATTGATTGTTGATGATCATCGTGAATCCTGTGAGCAGCTAGCTGACATGCTTTCTCCCTTAGGCATGGAGTGCCTGTTCGCGGACTCTGGCGTTGAAGCTTTACGCATGGCCGAGGCCAGGGAGTTTGTGCTCATTATTTTGGATGCACAAATGCCTGATATGGATGGTCATCGTGTGCTCAATCAAATCAGCTCAAATGATGAGCTTTGTCACGTACCTGTACTGTTACTAACCGCCAACTTTGCGGATCAACGAAATCCACTGCATTCAGAGCTCTCTGCGGTGGATTATGTCTTCAAACCAGTGAATCCCAGTCTCTTGTGTGAGAAAGCCAAGAACGTGTTGAACATGGAATCCATGCGTCATGCCGTAGACCGTTTTTATCACGAAAACCAAAAAGCGTTAGAGGCTCCTGATGAAGGTATTCTAGCGCTTGATCATGATGGTCGAATTGTTTTTGCTAATCCTGCCGCAGTTCGTTTACTCGGCACGACCCTAAGTCGTTTGTTGAAAGTAAGTATTGAAACTTTATTAGAAAGTGACGAGTACCAGGTCGTGTCCAATTGGCACGAACACGTGCTCTACCAGAATTGTGCTAAAGGTAAACCGGTCCATGTTAAAAAAGCCGTACTCAAGCGCGGGGATGGTGCTGATATTTATACTCGTCTATCAGCACATCCAGTGGATGATGAAACCGATGTGGATATTGTTATTGAATTTAAGGATGTTGGTGAAATCCTTTTGAGTGGCAGTTCACCGCTCTTGTCTGCCCAATATGACTCACTCACCGGGCTATTAAATCGCAAAAAGATTGAACAGCAGCTGGATATGATGTTGTCCACTGTCACAGAATATGATCGAACAGTTGCTGTATTGTTTCTAGGTTTGGATCATTTTAAAAATATTAATGATAGTTTGGGGCATGATTTCGGCGATCAGCTGTTAAAAAATGTGTCTAATCGCCTAAAAGAAAATCTGTTGCCGGCCCAGTTATTGGCACGTTTGGGTGGCGACGAATTTGTGATCTTGCTGCCTAATCTGCCTTCTCCTAAAGAAGCCGCGGCAATATCAGTAAAACTTATTCGAGTCTTAGAGCGACCATTTCTGGTCGAGGGTCATGAGATCTTTATTGGTGCTAGCGTAGGTATTGCTACATATCCCCATTGCGGCGATAACAAAAAGGAGCTGATTCGTAATGCGGATACCGCATTACATCGAGCCAAGGAAAATGGTCGTCATAAATATGAATTTTATACTCAGGAAATGAATCGACAGCACTTGCATCGGTTAGAGCTGGAGACCAGCTTGCATCATGCGCTTGAACGAGATGAATTTTTTATCGAATACTTACCGATCTACGATTTGAGTGATGGCAGTGTAGAAGGTGTTGAAGCCTTGGTGCGTTGGCAAAGTCAGGATTACGGATTGGTTGAGCCCTTAGAATTTATCCCTTTGGCTGAAGAAAGTGGCCTTATTTCGGGTGTGGGAGACTGGGTGATTAACACTGCCTGTGAACAGCGCATGAAGTGGGCAAGTAAATTTGGAGAAGGCAAAGAGTTAATTATTAGCGTAAATGTTTCAGAATATGAACTATTAACTGATGATTTTGTGCCCTTAGTATCTGCTCTGTTACAGCGTTTAAATCTTCCTCCTCAATTTTTAGAAATTGAGATTGCTGAAGCATCGCTATCTAGAAATGTTAGTCAGTGCGTGCGAACCTTACAGAAGCTTTGTGAATTAGGCGTGAAGGTGGTGCTTGATGATTTTGGTACAGCGTTATCATCCGTCAACTTTTTGCGTCATGTTGATTTGTGGGGCATTAAAATTGATCAAGAATTTATTCGTAATTTGGCGGTCGATAAGCGTGATGCGCAGATCGTCGAAAGTATCATTGCCTTAGCTCATAATCTAAATATGAAGGTGATTGCCGAAGGCGTAGAGCATGTGGAGCAGCTACGAATATTGAAAGACATGGGGTGTGATCGAGTACAGGGTTTTTATTGTTCAAAACCACTCAGTGAACAAGAAGTTTCTGATATTCTTGAGTCGGGTTTAGTTGTTAATTTTGACCTTTGAATAGCGGCCAAGATTATTAGAAATAGCCATGACCATAAGGAATAATTGATGCGATTATTACATACCATGTTACGAGTGGCTGACTTGGATCGTTCCATTAAGTTTTATACGGAGGTATTGGGTATGAAGCTTTTACGTAAGTCTGAAAATGCAGCTTATGAATATACGCTTGCTTTCATCGGTTATGGTGAAGAGTCAGAAAATACTGTGCTAGAGCTCACCTACAATTGGGGTGTTAGTGACTATGATCTAGGTACCGCGTTTGGTCATATTGCTATAGCCGTAGAGGATGTCTATGGCGCTTGTGAAGTTATTAAAAATCTTGGTGGTATTGTTACACGTGAGCCTGGGCCCGTTAAGGGTGGCACCACAGAGATTGCTTTTGTGAAAGACCCGGATGGTTATGCCATTGAGCTGATTGCTGACAAACATGCTGCGCAGGGCTTGGGTGGCTAGCTATTGAGTAAAGTTTTTTACCATATAGCGAATTTGCTCGATCAATCTTTCTTTCTCTGGGTCATTCAAGAACGATCCTATCTCTACCGTTTCATCACGAAACTGAAAGGCTACATAGGGCCTTTCATGTGCTTCACTGCATTGGTCCACTAGCACATGGGTCCACAGGCGTTGAAATGCCCAGGTTTGATCCGGTCGTTCGACACCTTTCTCAATAATAACTTTGTCAGGCAGAAGGGTGATCACCTCTTTTTGCATGGACTGTCTAAATACGTAGTACATGACAAAGAACAGGATGATCAGCTCTAGGCCAGAAAATATGGGAACAACATAGGCGCCGGCCAAGGAAAAGCTAATCCCAATGACGAGGTAAATAGTCAGCATGCTTGCGATAAGTAGAAGGTTTTGATTCCAAGTAGCTGAGCGGTTCGGGGTAAGAATCAACCGGCCACAGCTTGCATCAGGCTCTGAGCGTATAATAACCATAGTCTTGGGCCTCATCTGCGTAGAACATTTTAAACATCACCCAAAAGCGATACTTACATAACAGCACAAAATGAAACACCGTGCTTACCTTTCATAAACAGATTTGGCAGCCTGAAGCATTACTATATAACTATTCTTCCTATGTACTCACTGGGGGAGGTGATCCGGTCACAAATCGGGCGCCATATAAAAGACGAGTATGTAGTGAGCGTTAATAACGATAAAACAGCATAAAGATAATAACCGTTGGAGTGTTATGAATATTTTCCTTTGCGCCTTAATCAGTGTAATTATTCTGTCGTTTTCTAATTATTCACTAGCTGTTGATAAGGCACCGACCTTTGAATCTACTGTTGAGGTAGAACAGCCGCAACAAACGCAGCCTATCCAGGATATTAAAAAGCAGCAAGGCAAAAAAAGCAGCCGTTATAGCAATATGCGTCGACGCTTGGCGATGTTATTAATCTTGAAGCAGCCAATGTAAATTGCACAGAATTATTTACAGGCTCTAGAAACTTACATTGAACAAACTCGCTAGAGTAGCCAAGCCTGTAGTTGGTAGTTTAGTCGCTTGATTATTGATGTTAGCGTTGGTTGGCGTGAGTAGACTAACGTTTAATACCTAATCTCAATTAATCTACATTGAGTGATCAGCTTTTAGCGTTGTGGGATTGAATGAAATTACTCAGTTCTGTCATAGGTAACGCAGTGCTGTAATAGGTTCCCTGAATATTATCTTCCGTATTTAATAGTGGCTTTAAATAGTCCAACTGTTCTTTTGTTTCAACTCCTTCTGCCACGATTTCCAGCTGCAAACTATGGGCTAGACCGATAATTACTTTTGTGATGGCTTGATCCTGTTTACGATGAATTATATTTTTAATAAAGCTTTGGTCTATTTTTAGCTTATCGACGGTTAAGCGACTTAAGTAACCTAAAGACGAGTAGCCGGTACCAAAATCATCAATGCCAATTTTTACCCCTAAGTCTTTAATTTGTTTGATGCGCTTTGATTGCTCCTCAAAATCGTCCATTAACAGATTTTCGGTAATCTCTAATTCAAGATCATTAGGCGAAATGTTAGTGAAAGTAATGATTTCTTGTAGTTCGTTCACGAAATTTGGGTCAGCCAGTTGTACTGTTGATACATTGACGGCTATGCGAATAGACGTGCCCTGACTATTCAACATGGCAAGCTGAAGGCAGGCATTTTTAAGTACCCAATTTCCTATTTCATGGATTAGCCCGGTTTCTTCCGCGAGTGGGATAAAGGTGATGGGTGAAACGAATTCACCGTTATGTCTTTGCCAGCGTAACAGTGCCTCTGCGGCTTTTACCTGGTTGGTTCCCACATTAACGATAGGTTGGTAAACAATAGAAAGCTCCTTTCTATCAATCACCTGGTGTAATTCACGAATAAGTTCAATCTGTGAACTGGCTGCAACGTTCATTCTTTTAGAGTAAAAACGGTAGCAATTGCCGCCTGCTCTTGACGCATTTTTTGCTGCCAGATCAGCGGTTTTTAATACCGATTCTGGTGTGGTTATGGCACCACCATAGGCAGTGATACCAATGCTACAAGTCAGCTGTATGGAATTATTGGTTATGATATGGGGTGCAGATAACGATTGGCTAAAGGCCTCGAAGCGAGCAACTATCGCATCGTAGGGTATACCATCTGTAGTTTTCGCGGTTACCAGTACCGCAAAACCATCTTCATGTAGACGCGCAACGATATCCTTGTTGTGAAAAAAGTCACGAATACGTTCGGCCACAGCAATCAATAACAAGCTGGAAAGATCTTCGCCTAGGGTTTGCTTTTGTGTTTTAAAATTGTCGAGGTTTATACGCAGTAAAATAAAAGGTGGGTTATCTGGGTTAAGGACCGCTTGTTGCGTTTGGGCGGTACTGATGGCTTGTTCCAGTAAGTTCTGAAAGAACAGCCAATTTGGCATCCCCATTTGTTCTTCCTGGCGGGTAAGCTTATCAGACAGATGAGTGAGCCTGGCTTCAAACCCCTTACGCTCAATGGCGCATAATATGGAGCGTATTAGGTCCCCTTGCTGGTAATTGGCTTTAAATAGCAATTCCTGGACACCATCCCGAATGGTTTCTAGCGGTATTTCAGGGGTTTCATTGGCGGCTAGAATAACGATGGGTAGTTGCTGAAATTTACTGCTCGTGTGCTGACACAAGTATCTGTGTTGTTGTGACTCAGCAGTCGTGCCGACCAAAAACACATCGAATATGTCCAAGGGCAGCAAGCGAAGCGCTTCTTCTATAGTGTGAACACGTATCGTTACAAAGTCGATATCCGTGGCTTTATTAAGATGGTTCTCGACTACCAAGGCATCGGCAGTATCAGGTTCCATCAATAGTGTTCGTATAATACGGGCCATGTTGAGTTATTCTATTTCAGTCTTTTGTTTATATTCGCACAAATCTTCAATAATGCACGCGCCACATTTAGGTTTTCTGGCAACACAAATATAACGGCCGTGTAAAATGAGCCAATGGTGTGCATCCAGTAGAAACTCCTTGGGTATAAATTTCATCAGCTTCTTTTCGACTTCTAGTACATTCTTTCCCGGTGCAATCTTAGTACGGTTGGATACGCGGAAAATATGAGTGTCTACCGCCATAGCGGGTTGCTTAAAAGCCGTATTTAATACCACATTTGCTGTTTTACGTCCGACACCTGGTAGAGCTTCTAATGCTTCTCGGGTATCCGGTACCACGGAGTTATGCTGTTCCATCAGAATCTTACAGGTTTTAATAACATTCTCGGCTTTGGCGTTAAACAGACCGATAGTCTTTATATATTTTTTGAGACCGTTAACGCCGAGCTTATAGATGGCTTCCGGCGTATTCGCAACGGGGTATAGTTTTACTGTGGCTTTGTTGACACTCACGTCAGTCGCTTGAGCGGACAAAACAACAGCTATTAAGAGTTCAAACGTCGTTGCGTATTCAAGTTCTGTGGTTGGGTTTGGATTGTCATCCCTTAATCGGCTAAAGATCTCATGTCTTTTAGTGGCATTCATGAGGAATTGGTCTTTTTATAAATTGATGGGGTTGTGTAAGGGATTGTGGGCAAACAATAGCTCTGAACAATAATTAAGCAATGGTTTGCCCATAATAAAGTTGCTCTAGTTTAAGAAATAGTACCTGTCACACGCACGCGTTTGCTGCCCTTAACGGGTCTTTCTTTTTTCGCGTCTTCAATATCCTTCAGTTTGCTATCAATAATATTCTTAAGCGCAATCAATATACCCATACCCACAAAGGCACCAGGAGGCAGGATAGCAAATAGGAACTGATTGTAATTTTCTATCGGTGTAAGCTTCCAGGCGCGTGCAGCCTCGCCAAATAATAAATGCATATCACTAAACAATGTACCCTGACCAATCAGCTCACGCATGGCACCTAAAATAAGGAGTACGATGCCAAAGCCAATGCCCATCATTAAACCATCGGTAGCGGCTGGCAGTACCGGATTCTTGGACGCAAAGGCATCAGCACGGCCTAAGATAGCGCAGTTGGTTACAATCAGCGGAATAAAAATACCGAGAATTTGATAAAGCTCATAGGTATAAGCCTGCATAAGCAGCTCAATACAGGTCGTAAACGCCGCAATAATCATAACGAAAACAGGCAAGCGAACCGCGTCAGATACCACGTTGCGAATCAGTGATACACAGATATTGGAGCCGATAAGCACTAGCATGGTGGCGAGGCCCAAGCCTATAGCATTGACCACGGTGCTTGTTACGCCGAGCAGGGGGCAAAGACCTAGTAGTTGTACAAGGGCAATATTGTTTTTCCACAGCCCCAGGTTGCTAATTTCTTTAATATCAATGCTCGGGGCTTTTTCTTCAATGTCATCGATAACAGCGTCTTCACTGGCCATTATTTATTTCCTTCTGCAGAATTTTTCAAGTGAGTTGCAGATTCTTTGGTTAGTTCTTTGGTTGATATTAGCGTCGATGTTTTAGTGGATGGAAGCAGCTGAGCTTTATACTTATGGAAATAGCTGATGGTTTTGTACACCGCTTTCACGACAGCACGTGGCGTAATAGTGGCACCAGTGAATTGATCAAATTCACCACCATCTTTTTTAACCTTCCAGCGTTCTTCATCGAGTGTGGCAAAGGATTTTGTATTAAAGGAAAGAATCCAGTTGGATTTTTTTAGGTCAATTTTATCACCCAGCCCTGGAGTTTCCTTATGGGTCAATACACGAACACCCGTTAAGGCGCCTGAGGCATCAATACCAACTACCAATTTAATTCGGCCGGTATAGCCATCAGGTGCAATAGTTGGGAGCGCAAGGCCTGTGATTACCTGCTCTTTCTGAGAGACAAACCCTGTGATTTTTTCGGTTGGATCAAGGCCTAGTTCAGCAGCATTGGGTAACGTTATGGTGTTGTTTAATAGATCATTGTCACGCATCTGCTCAGGAATAATTTCAAACAGGGCCTTCGCGCGTGCAAGCCGTTCTTGTTCAAAAATACGTTCCTTGGTGAGCTCGTAAGTTCCTGCCGTAACACCAACGGTCAATATGGCAAAGAGCCCTAGGATTAAGCTGTTTTTGCTGATGGATTGTCCTAATACTTGCATCTACTTACTCCGATTTCCCAATGCCGCGGTTTGCACTTGTGTGACCATAGGTGCGTGGCTGGGTGTAGTAGTCAATCGTCGGTGCAGCTAGGTTCATGAGTAACACCGCGAAAGCTACTGCGTCAGGGTAATTACCCCAGACGCGAATAACGTAGACCAGGATGCCAACACCGGCTCCAAATATAAGGCGGCCTTTAGTGCTAGTGGCAGATGTTACTGGATCCGTAATAATAAAAAATGCCCCCAGCATGGTGGCACCACTGAGCAGATGTAATCCGATAGAACCATGATTTTGATCGGGATTGAAAATAATCGACATCAAAGTGAGGGCGGTCAGCATGCTGACGGGTGCGTGCCAGGTGAATATTTTTTTATACAAGAGGAACACGCCACCGAGTAAGAAGCCAATATTGACAATTTCCCAGCCTTTTCCGCCGACTTGGCCGAATACAGAGCGGCTCATAATTTCTTCGGCGGTATTTGCACTGGCGTAGGTTTTAAAGGTATCCAGCGGTGTGGCCATGGTGAAACCATCGATGGCTTGTCCTCCAGCACCGAGGAAAACACTCAAGCCATCAGTTAGCGACGCGTAGTTTTGTCCTTCAACACCGCTAGGGGCTAACCAGTAGGCAGACATTTCTACCGGGAACGAAATCAATAACAGAACGTAGCCGATCATAGCTGGGTTAAAGGGATTAAATCCCATACCGCCATAGATATGTTTAGCGAATACAATAGCAAAGGAGACGCCTACTAAGGTTAACCACCAAGGTGCATAGGGAGGCATCGCTAGTCCGATTAATAAGCCGGTAACTAATGCGCTGTAGTCAGTTAAATAAAAGGCGATGGGGCGTTTTCGTATTTTCAGAATTATGGCTTCACAACTCATTGCCACTGCAATTGCCCAGATAACATTAACCAAGGAACCCCAACCAAAATGAAGGGTTAGTGCGGCCAAACCTGGTAATGTGGCTAGTGCGACCAAACGCATAACATCACCTGTTTTGCTGGGTGCGTGAGCGTGAGGTGAGCTTGCTCGCATAAATGCCATAAAATTAATCTCGTTACTTTTCTGTCGAGATATCGGAGGTGATATCTGCTGTCATTGATGCGTCTAATGCTTTTTCTGCGGTTACCAGCTTATTTTTTGCATCCGCTAATTCTTGCTGTAACCCTGTAGAACCACTTAGCTCTAAATTCGTTTGCTGTGGGTTTTCTTGATCCATCGTGCGTTGCAGCTTTTTAACGGCGGCTTTAGCTAGCGCTACCTCCATTTTTAACTGTTTTTGTTCTTCCGTCAGTTGAGGCTTAGCTTTTTTCGCGGGTTTTTCTGTATTCGTCTCTGTATTCGTCTCTGCATTCGAGGCTGAGCCGTTTTCTGCTGCAGCTGTCTTGGCTGCTTTTTTTGCTTTAGCGCGTTCTACGGCTGCTGCAATAGCATCGGCCTTAGGGTCCTTAGTGGTTTCCCCTGATTCGGCAGCTGCCTTTTTTGCTGCCTGAGTTTTGGCGGCAGCTTCGGCCCGAGCTT
>Ga0105348_1000889_pt1 | contig 21246 bp, 22 predicted proteins | sample EN8Hudsemesocosm_2_FD_83504 | JGI IMG/M metagenome (GOLD analysis project Ga0105348, IMG submission 83504) | Methane-oxidizing microbial communities from mesocosms in the Hudson Canyon - EN8C Hudson Canyon | ecosystem: Environmental > Aquatic > Marine > Cold seeps | place: Hudson Canyon... | reverse complement strand
TACGCCGCAAAGCACCACGCAATAAAGCGCCACTGGCCAAATCACCAGACGGAATATGATTACCCAATGACCTATCCACAAAACCAACCTTGAATGTATTAATTGCTTCGAGACTAATCCCGCGCGTCGAAACCAGATAGTCCAATGCTTTTGGGCTTTCAAGTAAACATCGGTGATAAAATTGCATCACCTGATTTACATGCATGGACTCAATATCATGCCCAATCAACGCGCTATTTTCCCAGTCAGGTTGCTCATTGTGATTTTCCATGAGACCTCCTTTGCTTCGCCGCTTGTTTCTTGCGCATCGAGTCGCCATCTAACTCAATGAAATGAGATTGATGAACGATGCGATCCAAAATAGCATCGGCAATGGTGGCCTCACCCAAATAGTCATGCCATTTAGAGGCAGGTAACTGAGAGGTAATAATGAGTGATCCGTCACCCGACCTATCTTCGACTAAATCTAATAAATCCTGTCTATTCTTAGCGGTAATGGGAGAGACCGCCCAGTCATCAATTAGCAGGACTTTCGCCCTCAGCAACTTGGCTCTTAGTTTTGGAATAGATCCATCGCGCTTGGCCACTTCAATATCTTCGAGAAGGCGGTTGAACCGAAAATATAGAGCAGAATAGCCACAGATAATCGCCTGGTGACACAAAGCGCATGCCAGCCAGGACTTCCCTATACCTGTTGGACCTGAAAAAATGACATGCTGCCCTCGATTAATCCAGTCGCAAGAGATCAACGACATCATGACCGCTTTTTCAAGCTGCCGCTTTGTCCGGTAGTCAATATCAGCAACGCAGGCATCACGGCTTTTTAATTTGGCCGTTTTTAATCCACGGTTAACACGCCGTTGCTCAAGGTCATTAACTTGTGCATCAACTAACATCCCAAAACGCTCATCAAAAGGTAATGAGACCTGATTAGGATCGTCTAATTGACGCGAATATGACTCAATCATCGCCGTTAACTTTAAGCGCTGTAGATGTTCTATGGTCTGCTGCATTAACATGGCGCACCTCCATCATAGTAACTAGCACCACGTACATTGGAGTGAGCAGGTAAATTCTCCTGTATTGGTATTAGGTCTTCCTGATAGTCATTCTGCCCATACGGCAAATCTAAGCGACGCTGAAGAATAGAGCGCACGCTGCTTACTGTTAATGACTCGATTTCATTGGCTTTGCGACACGCCGATTCTGTACGTTCAGGGCCAAATTTTTTAGACAGTCGCTGTAACTGATCACAGGCCCGCTTCGCGACGCTCGAATATTCTGTTTTGTTATGAAACTGAGCTTTAACGAGTGCAACAACATGCTCACCTATTTCTAACGCCCAAGTAACATAAAACTCTTTTGATCGCTCTGCATAAGCCTGATGACTCTTAGGCCTATGAGTCGGATCTGTCGTAAAGCTTCCTACATCAGGACTTCTAACATGGATCCCAATACGTTTATGGTTGTGAAATAGCTCCACAACTGTTTTGGAGGCTCTCGCCTCAACGCGTTTTGAGACAAACGTGTATGGAACAGAATAGGCATGGCCTTTTATTTGAACGTGGTAGTCCGGTCCGACTTTTTGAGGTGCAAACCATGTCGCACACTCGAATGTTTTCTGAGGTAAGGCTTTTAATTTTGGTTTATCCAGCTCTTCAAAGCGAGACAAGCGACAGCCAGGTAGGTGACGAAATGGTCTATGATTAACATCAACAAGTATTTTCAGAATCTCGACATTAATTTCATCAATACTAAAAAACTGACGGCGATTTAATACCACGGTTATCCATCGAGTCACCAACAGAACGCATTGCTCAGCCAGTGCTTTATCTTGCGGCTTACGTACTCTTGCAGGGTCAATAAAGCACTCATAATGCTCCGCCATTTCAGCATATGTTTTATTGATTTCGGGAAAGCGACCGGCTTTAGTCACCGCTGACTTCAGGTTATCTGGAATCAACACTTCGGGCACCCCACCATAAAACCAGAGCATTTTATTGTGGGAGTCAATCCAGTCCTCTAACCTCTGCGAAGGCGATGCATGCGCAAAAATGTATTGGGAGCATCCTAAAACAGAAACAAAAACCTGCGCATCACGCTTCTTTTTTGTCGATGAATCGGTCCACTGAATGGTTTTACCTGCATAATCAATAAAACACTCTTCACCGGCAATATGGTGAAGCTTCATGCTGACATCTACTTTTTCAATAAAACGGCGATAATAATAGGTAAACTGAGCATAACAGTAGGCGTCACCGGGACTAACCTCCCGATACTCAGTCCATAACTGTATTAACGTTTGGTGCTTTGCCGTCATTAGCTTATTAACTAAAGCATAATCCGGCATACGCTTACTACTTTCTTGCGGCTTTTTATCTTCGAAAAGCGTCTCTAACTCAGAATCACTAAATTGCTTTAACTCCTTCCACTTAACTTTAAGCAACCTGATTAGTTTACGGTATCGCGAAACTGTCGTATGAGAGGAACCAACAAACCTAGCGATTTCACGGTTCGAATAGCATGTATTGAGTATTAATCGAATAATTTCACGTAATGTAGTTGTGCTCATTTTAATCATCTTCCATTTAGGATAAAAAATTAAAAAGACACAGAAAGCCATGCTCGACGAATCAGCGAAACTTGACATCCGCTTAGTCGAGTACAATAATTGATCTGTCGAGAGAACTAATCTGACAGTTTTACTAAAAAGCTTTGAGCGCCAACTCAGAGCTTTTTTGCTTTCTGGCCCACCTGTTATATTTTGAAAGCCACCTCACCTCCTTTTCCTCTCATTGTTTATGGTTCATTAATATTTAAGCGCCGCATCGCAATCCAACGCGCAACCTCTTTCGTCAATGCAAACTTTCCTCGACGATGTTCAATCGCAAATATCGGCACAAGCACATTTTTACGGCTTGCAGCCTGACGAAAAGCATCCGCACTCGAATACCCTAAAGATTTCCACAAAACTTCACCCGTCAACATCGGGCCATGAGTTGCCAACAAATCTTGCTCTAAGGCTTTGGCTAGCAATTCTAGTTTCTCATCACTTTGTTTTTCAGTCATAACCAGACACTTCTTGTTATGCTCAGACATACAAAAGCATAGATAATCGACTAAGATTTAACCAACCGTAGAGTTAATGCTAACTCTACCCAAAGACTATTAATTCTAAGAATAAAAGAGGCCTGACTGTGTCTGAAAAAGATATTCGATCACCCAGAAAGACCGTTATATCGGGCTTTATCAGCTGTTTTTATTTTCACGAAGTACGACAAGCATTAGGGTTAAAAGAGTGTTCCGGCACAACACTGGAAGAAGCGATCAAATACTATTTGAATGAAAAAGGTATAAAAGTAGGTGCGCGAACCAACAAATATGCGAGATATGTTAATGGCTCAGCGCTCCCCTTAAAAAAAACACTTCAGCAGATTGACCTTATTGCACCAGGAACCAGCTCTGTCACCAGCATGCCTATATGGCAGGCACTTAAACAGAATATTGCTCACCAAGAATTATTCACAATTTTTTATAAGCAACTCTCACCTAGGCTTCATCACCTTTTTTATTTTGAAGGTAGGTATGGTCCATCTAGAAAAGAACATAAAACAAATATAATTCGACCACTTTTAAATAGTTTTTCTTTGGAAGGTTTAGCGGCGTTAATAATGTTACACAGAGAGTTAACAGCATTAAAAAAAACAGCCCGAATACTAAGACCCGTCAAGAACGCCATACAGAGCCTGCTCTTTTATCTTTCAATCACCACCTCATTGCACTATATAAGAGAGACATTATTTACTTATCTCAGCAGTGATCTGGAGATTTTTACAGTGAATAATGTTATCACCAGAGAACTTTATTCCCTCCGCCATGAAGGCAATAACTCCGAAGATCCGTTACTCATTCCACTTGAACAATACCGTATATTTTTGAATACACCCGGCTGGGAAAAGAAAGACCGCGAGCTAAAAAAACAAATAATTAATACCTATAACAATCACCATCCATCGACCCATAAACAAGGCTATGAAAGGATAAATGACTTGTATCAATCATTAGATTTCGAAAGGTTATAACAATAATGTTTTAGCGCCATATTAAACTAAGCTACTTATGACAATACCCGAGTACTTTTTTATAAATGACTGAATACTAAGACAACACGATTTTATACATTTTTTGAAATTTTTGTATGTGGAAGCTTCAACAGAAAAGAAAAGCGAGAAAAGCACAAAAAAATGACAAGCCACTGATTAATAAATGGTTAATTACTAAATAATTAACTACAGGTGGACAGAACAAACAGCCACCTGGACAGATAAAAACAGAATAGCAGGTCACACACAGACAGAATAACTGACCAACTTGAGCAGTACCAGCAGTTGCAGGCACTGGGCCAAAATGACCAATAAACTGTACGGCACTGGCCACCTAAACTGGAAATGACTGGCCACCCTGCTGCTGAGAGTGGTCAGTTTTGAGAAATAAATGAAAACTAGATAGTCAAATAATGAACAAAAGAACGTTGACTCATTATAGTTGCGAGAGTTCGTTTAATTAGAGAAATGACCTTCCTTAATGAACTTCTACTATTATTTTATGCAACGAGATATCTACATCACTAATAACTACCTCTAAACACTGACCAACCCTATATTCACCTTTTATATCAGGTGTCTGTTTCAGTAAAGCTCGCGCACCTGTATTCAGCTCAAGAAAGTAGCCAAAGCTAGCAACTTGCGTAATTTTACCTGTAAAGCAGGCACCAGAAGAATATTGTTCTGATTTATTCCATGGATTTTTCTCAGGAAACAAATCTCTAATGGACGCCAAAAAGCATTTTCCTTTAATCGCCATTATTTTCACTACAACGTTATCTAACGGCTTAAATTCTTTATAAATCCTATCAATAAGACCAACAGTATTCCAATCAAGATCTATTATTCTAACAGTACCGTTGTAATCACCAATCTCTACAGCTAAGCCGTCATCATTCACATCAGAAATTCTAACTTCTACAACATCATCAATATTTAATATCATAAATTTCAACCATTAAAATCAATTATTGCGCACCAAAACCGTCATATAATTCATACGACCCAGGAGCTATATGTCTTATAGTAGAGCTTTCATTAAACGCAGGAATTCCGCTAGGTAGAACATGAAAAGCACCTTTAACAAATGGATCTTTTAAAGCTTGCCTACTACTGTACAGCTGCTTTATTGCAGAGTAAGGAGTGGAAACTTCAAGCACACCGGCACCATAAGCACTTGCATATTCTCCTGCTGCGAAAGGATCGACTGTCAAATAAACACCATTCCCTGGATAAAGTGCCGGAGTAAACCCTACTGTCAAAACAAGGGCTAACTCGTTTTTCTTAGGTGCACGATAAGATATAAATAAGCCATCCACATCACCACGAGATCTAGCTGCATCGAGTGTACTGTCCCCCATCGCAGCAGGCATCATACCCATAATCACAGCTAAAACAGGGTTTAGCACCCCCAATCTACCCCCAACCCCTGTCCATGTGGAAGTACCAGCCCTAGACATACCAAAAACAGCCGCCATAGCCCCATTACTTCCTACACCTCCTTGCTGGCCACTCCCATCACTTAAGCTACCTAGAGTTCCCGTGGAAGTAGCACCTCCACCATAGCGGCCATCATACTTACCTTCCGTAGACCCATAATTAGGATCATCGACTTCTAGCTCCCAGCCTTCATCCCAGTGTGAACTCCATGGCCCAGTTGTGTGATAATCAACCTGCGTTACCGTCCCATACGACGTTTCAATATAAGTATAAGTCGGGCTATTTCCCCTATCATTATCACGCGATGTATTACGGGTACTGTGTCCGGGGTGGTTAGAGTCTTCCCCCATATCATCTGCCTGGTTATAGCCAGTAGGATCTGTGAAGGATAAAGGCGAGTTGCTAACATACGTATACCGATTAAAACTCTGGCTATTAGTCGGTGCTTGAACAAAAGGATCCTGACTCAAAAACCGCCCAATGGTCGGATCATACACCCGCCCTTTCATATGTATCAGCCCTACATTATCCATCTGTTGATGGCCAGTAAACCCTTGCTGTGTGGTAATCATTTCAGTAAGCGTTACAGTGGAGGTGTAGTCTATGACACTACGTCGCTTACCCCAGGCATCAAAGCTGAAGCTTTCGTCTTCATTACCAGATGCATCAGTGACGAGTACGACGCTACCTAAGTGATCATGGTGTAAATAAGTGTCTACTCTACTTGATACGTTTGAATTAGTCTGAGTAACAACCGCAAAGCCATCTACGTAGAACTTATGCTTGGTGGTACTACCTTTGACTTCTTTTTCGTAGAGACCGCCGATGTAGGTTGTTTCGGCATTGCTTGAGTTACCGGCATCAGTACGTTGGTATAATGTACCGCTAGGATCATAAAGCAGGTCACTTACATCAACGTTATCCCCTTTGATAATTTTTGTCGGTTGATTATTGGTGTTGTACTGCATTGTGCGGCCATCACCACTGAGAGTATTGCCATTTTTATCGTAACAGTAGAAAGTATTTTTTGTACCCAAAATTTGGCTAACGGCATACGCGCTGACACGTGTTGCTGCATTACCTGCACTTGAACAGCTGCTATCTACAGCACCATAACTATAAGTACCTACGCCTGGTTTATAGTCGATATTACCATTATCGTAATACTGCATTGTATTGATGGTGGTGATCGGTGATGCATTTGAACGATTGGTATAAGTAGTCGTTTCAAGGCGGTTTAAGTTGTCGTAAGTAAAGTCTTCATCTAATTGCGCTTTGATGTCTTTACGTGCGTTTAAATTACCTAGTGCATCCCACCGGTAAGACCGGTCTAGAACCAGATTTCCAACTGTTCCAATACGGCTTTGAGTAGATTCTAAACGACCCGTATCTGCATTGTAATCATTCACCGACGCTAAGCCATTGCCATAGGTAAAGTGGCTGACTTGGTCGCGCACGGTCATACCGGTAGCTTTGTAGTAAACCTTGCTTTGGTCAACTGCATTAGCAATTTCCTGTAGATGGCCCGTATTTTTGTAATGTTTTACCGTTGAGAAGCCTTCAGGGTAAAGCGTTAAGTCATGAAAACCATTGATTTCATTGTAGCCATAACCAACATCATAACTCGGCACACCTAAACCAATCGTCGTCGATTCTGTTTCCAGACGACTTACTTGGTCATATGAATAAGCCTTTTCATAGTTCTGCGGCCCTTTGACTTTATGCAGCAAGCCATTGCCATTTATAGCTGTGTCGTATTCCCAAGTATTTACTTTTTGTAGGATCGATGAGTAAGCACATTGAAGAATAGCCTGTGTTGTGAGGTTACCCTGATAATTATCAGTACGCTTGGTCATTCGACCTAATTTATCGTAAGCGTAACAAGTAACCGAGCCATTCGGGTCTGTTTGAGTAATCATTTCCCCAAATGCGTTATAGGTATAGTCGTAACGAGGCGCCGTAACATCTGTTGGTCCATTCGCATCGGAGGTCATTGATGTTTTACGACCACGGTTGTCATACGTGATTAATGAATAAGTGCCTGCAACCGAGGTTTGCTCTAAATTACCAAAGCCACCATAAACGAAATCAGTTTCAGTATACTTCGCATCGGTGGTTTTCCAGACGCGTCCAAGCGGATCATATTTCGTAGTTTTGTATTGATTTAGCTCATTCCTTTCTGTTATTTCAAGGCCGTTAAAGTCAGTAATTTCTCGACTTGAGCCATCAGGGTTAATCGTTTTGAAGGCACGCCAGAGTGTGTCATATTCTGTGATCGTTGAATCAGTTGGAGCGTTTCCTGTGTAGGGTTCTGATACAGAGGCAATACCTCCAATTTCATTAAAGCTGAATTTTTGATATATCAACCCACCGTCAAAACCTGAATGTGTATTTCGTAGTTCTCGATTAAAGCTATCAAAATAACGTGTAATCGGTGCTTGGCCAGATGCGGTCGTCGTTTCAGCATATAACTCATTTGTTTGACAATAAACACTGCTGGTACTGCACCATTGGTAGCCAACAGTGAGTTCAGTGTTATCTGGATTTTTCTGCCAAATGATCCGACCGAGTGCATCATAAGCGATTTCTGTAAGCTGATTGTTTGCATCTAAAACAGCCGTAGGTTGGCCGAATCTTTTGTCATAGGCCGTAACCGTAAAATCTTTGAATTTTTCAGCATTTTCAGCGTAATTAACATACAAACCATTCATATCGTAGTCGGTAATGGTCTCTCGTGTGGCCATGTTAACTGCTGACTCAACCACTCTGTCAATATTGCCGAAGTCATCATAGCCATAAAAAATATTTAGAGGTTGATCATTAGGTTCAATAATCAGAGTCTTTAAACGCCCATTTGAATCGTAATTTGAGAATTTAGTCGTTCGAGTTTTATCTCCGGATGTTTGTACATGCGTGTCGACTTGGCTAATCAACTGATTGTTCGCAACACCTCTTTTATAAGTAAAAGTCTCATTGAAATCAGGTACAGCATTACCTAATGTACGATTCTTCTCTGTTCGGCTTTGAAGGTCACCGTAACCATCCGTACTTTTAACGATATCAATGACGGTATCATTGGTCACAATACCGGAGTGGTCTTTCGTGATTTTAGTAACCTTTTCAACATAAGGTTCATAAATGAAGCCCGGCACTTCACTCGAAGTTCGTTTATTGGTTAAAAACTTATACGTCGCATTGGATAATTCAGTACCATTAGAGGCCTTAATTATTTCCTGTTTTAGCATACCATGGGTACGATTTTCGTAATCTTGGCTGTAGATGCGTTCTACTCTATTACCTGTTATTAGGTCTGTTGAGGATACCTTGGCGAAGCCTAAGCTTTTTCGAGCCGGGATATGGTAACGAAACCCTTCATATTGATAGGTCGTTGTATTTAGGCCACCAATGCCGTTTGAGCTTTCAATTTGAGAAGCAACATAACTGGCTGGCTGAATTTGAATAATTGCATCGGCGCCATTTAGACCTGATTGTTTAGAGTAAACAGCTGAGTCTGTCAGCAGGTTATATTGAATATTCGTAGTATTATTTGCAGTGCTGATACTTTTGACTTTGGAGTGGGCTAAATAATTATTCTTTGCACATTCGACACCCGTGGTCGAACGGCCACACACATCAGGAAAGCCGTCACCGGTCACATCAACAAATCTTATTGAACTATATCTCGCAACTTGATCCCACCCCTCAGCCAGTGTAAAACTAGCAAGCCACTCGCTATATGTGCTTTCTTCAAACTTTTCTCCTCCCGTATTAATCGCACACTTAATACCAGTATTTGGTTTTCCGCACACGTCTACCAACCCATCGCCTGTCACATCAATGAAAGTTACCGAACTGTACTTGTGAGCATCATCCCAATTGCCATCTGTATTAAATACTGAAAACCATATTTTGTAATCTTCAAATGTTTGATTGCCTGAATTGACCGCACACTTAATACCACTACTAGCTTTACCACAAACATCAGCTAAACCATCGCCCGTAACATCAATAAACCTTAGTGTGGTATATTTATGCTCTCGATCCCAGTTTCTATCTGTATTAAATTCTTCCGTCCACCTTTGGTAGTTTGTAAACTCTCTTTCTTCTAAAACCATCGAATTTTCAGCACACCAAATTCCAGTACTTCCTTTACCGCATACATCTGCGAGACCATCGCCGGTAACATCTACAAAGGTTAGCGTGCTATATTTGTGTTTTTCATCCCAACTGCCATCTTTATTAAATTCAGGCGTCCATTTACGGTAGTTTGTAAACTCTCTCTCGTCTAAAACCATAGAATTTTCAGCACACCAAATTCCAGTACTTCCTTTACCGCATACATCTGCGAGACCATCACCTGTCACATCTACAAAGGTTAGCGTGCTATATTTGTGTTCATCATCCCAATTGTCATCTTTATTAAATTCTGATGTCCAAGGTTTATAATTGATAAAAGAATTTTCACCTGAGTTCTCTGCACATGAAATACCTCCACTTAGTTTTCCACACACATCTGCAAGGCCATCACCCGTAACATCAACAAAGGTTATCGTTCTATATTTATGTGCCTCAATCCAGGTACCAAAACTACTTGTCCATTGTGTATACGCAGCAAACGTCCCATCCTTCTGATTGATCGAACAATATATGCCCGCTGTAAACTTGCCACAAATATCAACAAATCCATCTCCTGTTACATCAACATATTTGATTGTCGAGTAGGTAATTACATCCCCCCACCCATTTACATCACTGAAACTTGAAGCCGCTGATTTTTTTGAAACAAAGTGAGGGTCTTGAGTGATCGCTTCATCTAAAATTAACCAGTCAAATTTCACTTCAGGTAAACAGTTATTCGATGCATCACACTCAACCAAACTACTTAAGGTTGAAAGGTCATAATCATTCTCTTTGGTGTGGTAGGTGAAATCATACTGGCGAATATAATTCGCTTCGCCATCCACCCAAACATCAAGCGTATCTAACAATTTAGAAGATTGAAAAAAACCGCCTGAGTAGTGTCTTTTCCGAATATCAGTGCGAGGCTCATAATTGAACTTGACGTAAGTATTGTTCGTGCTATTTACATTCAAATTAATACGATCTATTCGCCACTCACCTTCTGCGGTATCTTCGAAATATTCGACTGTGTAGGCATTTTCTGATCGATCTGTTTTTTTATTGAGCGCCCAAACAATATTACCTTTACCATTTTGAGATTCTATTTGAGAGTCATTCGTGTACCCATATTCACTAACACTGTCATCTTTAGAGTGAACCTTGAATTTCTGAGGCCCATGAACCGCCACCCCATAGGAAACAATCTTTTTATAAGTGTCTATTTCAGTTCTGTATTCTGTACCATCCGAACCATTAACACCCAGAATAGGAATTAGACGCTGACCTCCTAAACAATATTGGTCATTGTCATTAAAATTAACACCATCAATTTGGCCATCACGTTCATAGTTAGTAGAACAGCGAGTAATATATGAAATACCATTTACCTGCCAACCTAAACCCAATAGGCCATTGCCACTTTGGCTACTATAGCGTAGTGATAAATTAGGCGCCATGCCGCCCACTGCAGGTGGTAACTTGATTGGAACACTAAAAGTTGCTGCTCCGGACTGACTGACATTAAAAGCACCTGGTGTGGCGCCAACAAGAGAGGTCTTAGGTAAATTTACAGGTTCTACTGTAACACTTTCACTAAACTCTCCAGCAGTGCTCGCGTATGCAACTGTAATCAAAAATTCCCCAGACACTATCAAAATGTCATCTCTGCCATCCTGATTTCTATCTTGAATTACTAAAGACTGAGAATAAACATCCAACCCTTCTAACTGACGAAAAGCATATACATTTGAAGGAACACTACTCGAAGCCCCATAAACGATCATACTCTGTTGAATATTATTTTTGCCTTTAAACAAAATGTCTGTAATACCATCACCGTTAAAATCTCCAAAAAACAAATCGAAGTCAACGGGTTCAAAATTTGACATGTCCACATTATCTGGTGCAGGTTGAATGGTTGCGTTCACCCCTTCACCAGTCACCATTAGACTTTCAGAATCTTGGTAAATAATTGGAATACTAATATCGGATGAGATTAATAGAATTTTTTCTTTAGCCTTGAAGTAAATTTCACCGTCCAGTTCATTAATATAAACATCAAAGCTATCTGCTTGAAGATTTGATGTTGCCAGAGCATACCCAGTTGTTATTGCAAACAAACAAACTAGCACGATAGATTGGCTAATGAGACGAATTAAACGCATAGAAACTCCGAAAGCTTTTTAAAGAGACAACTTGTAAACTGAATTTTTAGGGAGAAATCAATGAGCGAATGCCACTGAGAAGCCAACAAATCCGTGTTAAAAAATTGTTATTCTAATATTCCATAAATATTGTGCGAGATGATACTTAGCGCACAAAAACTATTCAATGGTTTTATCGTTTTAAATAGGGATATGAGACGGAGTTCCATGCATTATTAACACGCATGAAAATTGTTGATATTTACGGAGGGATAGGCGAATTAAAGAGGAATTACTCAGCCGATTTCGCAGGTTGTTAAGTGTCTTAAAAGTCCACTTTTAAGTCACTCAGTTTTTGTTTGTTTTTTGCTGAGACGCATACTTTTTAAGCAATATTTTATAATTTTTAGACAGTAAGTCGATCGCACGTTTTCCGTCTTTTTTAATCAAGTCTAATGGCACTTTAAATTGTTCATCATCCAGACCTTTCAAATCCAAACGCAGCTCTTCTTGGTCGCCCTGCACAAAACCAATTTCAAGTTTCGCTTGAACCGGATCATTTTCACCTGATGTAGTGACCACACCGTAATGGTAAACGCGAAGTTTCAACATGGCATTCGCAGCACATAAAGAATTGAGTTCTTGCTCACTTGACCGACAAAATTCAGATAACCAAGTGTTAGTTTTAGATATAATAAGCGCTGAAAAATCACCACCTGCAGCCACAAATGACTCATTAATTTCTTTAGCTATACCTTCATCAATCGCGACACCAATAGCTATTCCCATTGCTCCCATTGACGCCGACATCATCATGCCTGCACCGGCACCTTTCCCTGAAAATCGGACGCGGTCTTGGTTTTCTATCGAGACACTTATTGAAGTTTGTTCAACTGGATTAGTAGTAACTAATGAGCAGGCACTTAGGAGAAACAATAAGAAGAATAATACTAAGTTTTTCATAATGCCTTTAGATTAACAATTAATAGACCTAACCAGAATAACACTCAAACACACTTAGCGGACACTGAAACCAATCTGTGTATATATTTTACTAAGCGCTTTACACTTTAACTTTGATTACTTCAGTTTATCAATAATAAATAATGTATCCGTAATTTATTACAAGTTATCTGACCAAACCTACAGTATGTATTTTACAGAACTTTCCACCTGATCCGGACCATAGCTGATCAATATAAGCACCAAAATAAACATTTGTTTGCGCATGGAAAGCTGACAACAAATATGCTGAAATATTTTTATTACCAATAGAGTCTGTCGACCTCACCCAGAACCCTGATTGGCAACCTGCAGCGGGCAAATCAACAGTAACCAAAATATCATTATTTAAACCGTCTTCTCCGTAAGTATATAATGCAGTTATTTTTGTAGTTGCGGTTGTACTAGTACCCGAAAAAGCAACACATGAGAACAATAGAAGCATTGCCAAAAATACGACTTTCATAACATAAATTCCTTAATATTTTAATGTAGAGTTGTTACAACATTAAATGGCTTAATGAAGCCTAACTTAGGTTCTTAATTTACATACAACTCTCATCATTGAAAGCGATACACCTTTGTGGCTTCAATAAGCTTATAACATGCCACTCGAAACGAGTTAACAAACTTAGTTGGAAACTGTAATCAAATCGATATCACAAAATTGATTACTCCCATTTGGACTACCATCTTGCAAATGAACAGTCTTACCAGCAGCAAACGCCATCATAATGAGGCTTAATTTGGTATCGTAATCTGGGTCACTTTTTGGCATCCGGTGACTCCCTTTACTACTCCCAAATAAACAATCTACTTCATTGTTGCCAGACTCTAGAAGTACGTAGGTATATCCATCGACATTGTAATAAATACGATAAGGTACTCCGACGCTCGCGCCAGAAGCAAATGCTTGAGCAGTTGCAATAGACAGTACTAAAAATACGATAATGTTTCTCATAACCCTTCCTTTTACACTATTGTTTTGTACTTCAGCTTGAGTTTCAATTTCGGAAAATTGTCACCCTTTTTTTCAGTTTATTGTTCGGAACAATACGAAAAGTACGTTAAATCTCAGCGTCTAAAATAAATCTTAAACCGACATTCATCATTGATGATCATCATTTCTCTTACCATTTGATTCAATCCCTGTAGACCAACTACGGAGAGTTACTCCCACCCCTAACACAGTTCCACAGAACTAGCGCTCGGTGTTCGTAGCACACACTCCTCCGCCCCCATAAATTCACTTTTACAATTAATAAAATTCTATACTGTGTGCATTAAACTGGTTTGTAGTGGAATCACAGTCACCAAAAAAATTAACTTTTTGGTTTGCTAATTTAGCAGCAAGAACCATAGCCACAAATTTGTCATACCCTGGCATATTTGATGTCATATAAACCTTGGGGCAAGTTCCATCTGCTACCCATGTCTCTATATTAGGGTATACATATATTTTGTCAGCACTGGCATTAAAACTCAGGCGACCTATATAGGCCTTCTTACTATAACTTCCAGCAATAGATATGGTTGAAAAAAATAATAAACTAATAACTATAAAAAACTTCATTTTCATACCTGCATGATCAATTGAAAATTTAAGCAGACGCTAAAATTTAGTATTACCTTCATTATTAAAAGCAATACTCCCACGGCCAAATTGGCCGATCTTGATCTCATCATAAGATCATTTTTTGAGTTTCAATTTACTGCTATTGTCACTCATTTTTCGCTGTATTGGCTGATAAAATTCATCAACCAACACTTTAAAACTCAACGGATTTTTAAAGCCTTATTGAGCACGTACGGTAGACTAAAAATAGCCATCCCAATTAATTCAATTGTTTACTTTACCCAAATAGACTCTAAATCTGGAACAGTAGAAAAGTAGCTACATGTAGATGTACTTTCTAACCGAACAGTTTTTTGTGCTGCATATGCTGTTAACAAAGTACTTAAGTATATTTTCCCATTTTCAGTAGATCCGTCGAATCCGAAATCAAAATTGCCGTTGGGCAGGCAACCCCTTTCACCGGAGGAGTCGCCATCAACCTCAATAAGAACACTACTTCCGTAGGCAGGTCCCGTGAGTATAGAGAGAATTTTGCCTGTAAATGTTAGACCAGCAAAAACAGGCTGAATAAACCCTAAATATAAGATAAACATCTGTAGAATTTTTTTCATAAAATCATCTTCTTTTAAGCGACTTACTTAAGCCTAATAAAGACAGCTCAAAAAATTTCATTTATCCCGCGTTCCCTTCAGGCTACCTGGCACCATGCAACAACTTGTAAGCATTTAATCCCTAGCTCTAATTGAATTCATATCTTCTATACCAGAATATACGTTACACACATCTGCACCAGATATATAAACTTCCTTTTGTGCCACATAGGCTGACAATACGACCGAGAGCGTTATTTTTCCAGACTCAGTGCCTGCATCAAACGCATAGCTATATCTTGAATTATTATTGCAGCCAGAAGCTGGTTGAGGCTTATTTGTAAGCTCTAAAAGTACTTTTGTTCCAAAGTCATTTCCAACCAAGACCTCCTGTATTTTAGTTGACTCAGTATAACTGGCATTAGCAGTTAAACTAATTAGCAGGCCGAAAAAAATAAGTTTTTGCATTATGCATTCCTTAATGATCACGCTTAAATGGAGAATTCAGAGGCTCGTTTAAAGCCTAGTTAAGCCATTAGTTAACATTTTTTCAAACTAGAAATACTTAATATCAATGTCACCATCTCTGTTATTTGAATTAAGTTTCATATGGGTCAACTTGTATTACTTGACAATAACCAGTACTTGCTGGAGCTGTATATACAACAACATTTCTCCCTAACGTCCAGGCAGTTAAAGTCATTGATATCATCGACTTATATTCCTCTTTGATCTCCATATACACATAGGGACTTGTGCAATTTTGAGGAACTTCTTCTGAGCCAATTTGTACCAAAATACCAGAAGGGACGCTAGTGATGTTCGATATTTTCCCTGAAACATGTCCCGCTCCTACAGCAGCATAATTGGTTATTGGCAAAGAAGTAGAAATAAGAAATAAAACCCAACGTATAATCTTCATAAATTCCCTAAAAGTGATATAACCCTAAAAAGAAGAAGTTTGAAAAGATCTAGAGACCTATACTTTTCTTAACAATCAACCTTTAAAATATGGTTTAAAAAGCCTAAAACAGACTCAATCATTGAATTCTATTTTTCAAATTATTTATACTGAACTTCAATGATTTCACATTGATGACCTGAAGTTACATCGATAATAAAGTCTACTTGTGTTTTTGTAGTTTTAGCTGCTAGCAGAGTACTACAAATCATGTTTCCACCTATTGTGTCAGTAGTTACATAACCTATAAAATGGCCCCAACAATCTGCACCTAATTGTACGCCACAAATATTAGCCGCATCTGCCTGCCAAGAGCTTTTACCCAAACCTGCATAAAATGCTTGAGTATCAGGTAAGAAAGTTCTCGCTTGGTCAACTGAAAATGCAGAAGAAGCAAAAAGAAAAATGGCAACAATGGCTACTAGCTTATTCATTTCAAACCTCTACTTTCAACAACCCATTTAAGCCTAAAAAAGACTTATTAATTTAGTATCACTTTCAGTATTAAAAGTAATACATTTATGACTTCTTTAAGCCTTAGCTAGACTCTTAATTTACGTACCGCTTTGATATTAAAGCGATACACATTTAAGTTTCAACAAACCTATTCAGCAATAATTATTGATTTAGCCTAATTTGTGTAAAATCGTACTTTGAATCAGTTAAATTATAATAAATACTAACGTTTTTATTTGATGCCAATGCTGTTAATAAGATACTAAGAACTGAGTTTGCATTAGTCGTCATTTCAGTTGAATTGGAATCCCATAAGTATGAATATGATTTATCATTTGAAGATTTGAAAACTATTTTTTTTGCACTAAAAACTGGGTAAACCTGAGTAACACTAATACCAGGTCCATCTGCACTGTTATTTGTCCAAACATATGTATCAGCATACGATAAGCTACTAAAACCTAAAAAAACCAAAATAAAAAACATATTCTTCATACAACCACCTTAAAGACTACCTAACAAACACATCCAAATTAACTGGCTCGATTAAGCCTAATGGCGTCACTTCTTAATTAATCTTGTATCACAATACTTGTTGCTTTCGGCATAGTTCCTGACCATGGGCTATCATGGCAACCACTAAACCACATAGAAACTTTTTTACCTGAAACATATGCAGATAAGGCAATACTAAGCATCTGGTCATGACTGTTTGGAAAGTCGGAAACCTTGAACGCTATTGGATTACCGACAGTACACCCTTGTTTACCGAAATCACCATCAGTTGAGTAAATAGTAAAAAAGGCATCTGACACTTCTACTTTGAGAATGTTATCCACATCGCTTGAAGCAGCACTTGCCAACATCGGCGTCGCAATAGAAATAAATAAAATTACTAAAATTTTTCTCACTATATATTCCTTAAATTCCTAGCGGCTTAAATAAGCCTAATCAGACCAAAATAGATCTAACACCTTTTCATTAAAAACTTGCATCCAAGCGAACGTATGAAAGCCTACACTTAGAATCACCTTCTTTAACTCGAAGCTGTACTTTTTTATTTGAAATAAATGCCGCGAGCAACGTTGAGTACACTTCTTTTGCGTTTGACAACGTTGGGTCTAGAGTAAAATAAACACCTGATACTGCTGTGCAGTTCGCCAATTTTTCGTCAAGAGGAGTGGCAACATAAATATCCCCCTGAGCATTCGTATATAACTCAGATATGGTTGATTTGCAGCCCCAACTCGTACACTGATCTTCTAACGCCATCACCGATATTGAAACGATTGACAGCAAAACAATGCTCAGAATCCTGTTCATTTTCATATTAACAAATCCAATTTTATGTGACTTAAATAAGCACTAAACCGCATATCAATTTAAACTGCCTAGACTAACTTATAATTACTTTATTCTAACGGTTAATAAGCTTGGCCATCCGCCCCATAAGCAAAGACTACTATCAACAAGAATCTGAACTTTACTTTCTGACATTTTGGCCGCTAGAAATGTACTGAGATAGTTTTGTGATGAAACGTTAGCTCCATCCCATGATATAGTTCCGGCTTGACTGCAACCTTTTGGGTTAAGCGAGTCAGACGTGCTTGCAACTTCAGTATCTACCTCATAGTAAACTGAGGCGCTACCATTACCTTTCACATCAATATGCTTAATAGTTAAATCCGTTCCTTCCCAAGCATTTACCTGAATTGAAACTAAGAATACAAAACCAAATAATAATCTCTTCATTTCTTTTCCTGTTAGTACTTCACTTCACTGACCTGATTAGCACTTAATGGACATCATTGATGACACCCCAAATGTAAAAGAAAACAGTACAGTTTTTGATTCGAAAAAAGTTGGGAGCAAGCAAAGGTTTTAAAGGTGGAATTTCAAAAAAGAAGACCAATATCCTTTGGCTCGAGCCCTATCCCTGTACAGTTTCATTTATCGCGCGAGATTCTGAAGTAGAAACTAATTTTTTTCAAGTTCAACACATCAAAACGTGCACCAATACTTTAAAAAAACACGGTTAATTATGGCATTAAGAAAGTAGCCCTAAAACTGAGTGGCTACTTTCTGCATAAATACTAAACATCTATTTGCTCTGCGAGCTCTAGCGCTTCATCAATTTCTACCCCCAAGTATCGAACAGTTGATTCGATTCGGGTGTGCCCTAATAGTATTTGGATTGCACGTAGATTCTTTGTCTCTTTATACATAATTGAGGCCTTAGTTCGTCTCATTGAATGCGTTCCATAAACAACTTTATCAAGCCCAATGCTGGTCACCCATTTATCAACAATCCGTGAGTACTGCCTAGTAGATAAATGTTTAGAATGAAGCTGCCTACTCTTAAATAAATAGTCATCAAAAGTAAGTTCTGCATCTTCTATTAAGTTTTTTACTGCAACTTTTGTTTTCTTGGTAATTTCAAATTGAACAGGTTTGTGCGTTTTCTTTTGAATTACTTGTGCCCGAGATTGAATTTCATCACCATGACAAATATCACGAACTAATAATTTAACCAGGTCACAACCTCTTAGCATGCTATCTATCGCCATATTAAATAGCGCTAATTCTTTTATATTACCGCTCAACTCTAGTCGTACACGAATAGCCCAAACTTGCTCTACCCGCAACGGTTTGCGCTGCCCAATCCGCTTGGTTCTAGTAGTGGTAGTTTCGAGATCATTTGAATTTTGATTATTCATAATTACTCCGCCTTTTTAGAATGAAAGGAGTAGCAAGTATGATTCATGGTTTACTGACCATTTAACACTTAGGTATTGAGTTAATAGAATTAACACTTATTAAGTGTCTTATTTGTTTCGAAGCAAGCCTCTAGTCATCTTGCCAAAGTCTTTTATTATTGAATATTACACTTGTCTAAACTGACAGTTTTTCAGTTGGTGGAAAACTGAACATTAAGTGCCTTAATCTCGCACAAATAAGCCTCTAAATAGTACCTGCTTGAGTGGCTTGAATGAGTCGGTAACAAGACATTTGCTAGAGCATCAAAGAATGGTATTTTGAACGCCGTGCATAACTGTCCTGCCGTAGCGGTGTGCAACTTATGCTAGGCTATTTAGCATGAATTTCGCACCGCGGAGGTAGGTCCGTGTTGATGCACATTGTTATGTTCATTTTTGCACGTAATTATTGATATGAGCGCCTTTTCTCAGGCAACAACTCCATGTCTTTGACATTATCCCAGGACGTAAATATTACCGTCTTTCTGTCTACATCATACAATCCAATTCCTGACGACGTTGTTAAGTAGAGTACGAGGTTTACTTCGGACCCTTCTAGTTTAACGTGCACATTATCTTTTACGAAGTCTGCACGCCCAACACCTAGGGCCAAGGAAAGAAACACAAGCATGAATCCCACTTTTTTTGAAAGAAACTGCAGATATTCACCATTCTTTATCTTTTCTTTCGATTCTTGTACATCTTGTGAAATTGACTCGAACGTAATCTCGATTCTCTTAATAAGCTTATTAAGCCCACCATTATGTTCGCCGACTACCACCTGATTATTAGTAAGCAATTCACCTATTTCGGCATCCTCCTCAATCTTCTTTCCTTTATGAGTCGAATATAAGATAACAGCGAAGTAAAACAAGAATGCATAAAGTATGAATGAAGCATTTTCAACGCCAACATATAAACAACTAAATATTAATATTGTTACAGTATGCTTCAGTATTTTCTTGCTTAGAATTTCATGTATAGCCTCGATTGCACTATCGGATAGCCTCACCCCTATAATATTGAAATTTAGTCCAGAGATTCGTCTAAATTTCTCTGCAAAAGCTAAGTAACTTGGAGTAAATAGTAAAGCTATCGATACGACAGCAGAAACTAGAACATACCCATTCCTATTATATGCTTTCCTACCGTAGTGGAATCAATAAGCATAAATGAGTTCATATCAAAATAGGCGATGTAGGCCGCTAGATTTCCAGATACAATTGAGCCAAACAGTAGAAAGTTGGTAACAATATTCTTATCTTTCAAATATGATAAAATTTCAAGGAAGGTCTTCTTTAAGTCATTCATATTGGGGAGTTATTAGTTTCCATCTTTAATTTAATTGGTCTTTTCAATTTCTATAGCCTAGCCGGTTGCTTCGCCGCGTTCAATGAACCAACGAGGGTGTAGGAAAATTAAAACTATTCCCACCCAAATAAAACTGACTATTTTTCACACTAAAAAACGCGTTGCTACGTAAATTCTTCAGTACATTTTACTTAAAAATAAATTTAACTGCGCTCTCCGTACAAAAATAATCCAATCAAAACTTTTAATTCTATTTTCCTACAGCCTGAACGCCCGCAACAACGGATTGGGTGGGCTGGCGGTATTTTGCGTGTCTGTGCAAAAATGGTGACAGCGTGCCCAATTCCGCTTGCTTGCACTGGTTATGGTTTTTGCTTTTCACGGCTTGATAACCCATTTGCCAATAAGCATTCACGAGCTTCAAACATTAAACGGCTAGATTCTTTGACATACTTGTCAGAAGACTTTGGGCCATACTTTGTTTCATAGCGACCAACAGATATAGCTATACCCATATTATCTTTAGCTTTATCCATATTTTTATCGTATTCACAGGTAGCTTTTACATCTATAACTTGTTGCGGTGTAGCTAGTTCACCCGATTCAAGGATGTACTCGTATTCCTTTTTGGGTTTAAAAGCAGAACAACTAGCAACAGTTAAAGACAAAGTGATTACAAGTAGATATTTCATATTACTCCGGATGTTATATTTTTCTTGTGTATGCTCGGTCATAATTTAAGTCTTCTGCGCGTTGGTCACAGTATGATGCCCTTACAGTATTGTTTG
>Ga0105348_1000886_pt1 | contig 21260 bp, 15 predicted proteins | sample EN8Hudsemesocosm_2_FD_83504 | JGI IMG/M metagenome (GOLD analysis project Ga0105348, IMG submission 83504) | Methane-oxidizing microbial communities from mesocosms in the Hudson Canyon - EN8C Hudson Canyon | ecosystem: Environmental > Aquatic > Marine > Cold seeps | place: Hudson Canyon... | reverse complement strand
TCTTGAATAGCCGCTGAAAGAGGTAACTCCAAAGTAAAACAAGAACCTTTTCCTAGCTCTGATTCAACCGTAATATTGCCCCCCATTTTCATTACATTGGTTCTGGCTACATCCATTCCAACACCTCGTCCAGAGGTTTCGGTAATCTGTTCAGCAGTAGAAAAACCCGGTGCAAAAATAAATTGCATGATTTCTTTTTGACTCATGAGCTTGAGTTCATCCGAACTCACCAAACCTTTTGATAAGGCTTTGGCCTTCACAGCCTCAGTATTTATACCCTGACCATCATCACTAATGATAACTTTTACCGTATTGCCCTGCTGCCTGGCTTCCAGTTCGACTACCGCTCGCTCAGGTTTGCCGGCGGCTAGCCTTTCATCAGGAAGTTCGATACCGTGATCTACGCTATTTCTAACCATGTGCATTAGCGGGTCACTCAGGACATCAACCATCGCTTTATCTATACGGACATCCTTACCGGTCATTTCAAGTTTTACCTGTTTCCCAAGATTCTGGGCAAGATCTCTAACGGGTCGAGGTAAGCGCTTGAAAACAGTTTCCATTGGAACGACGCGAAGTGCCAAGGCACTATCTTGTAACTGACTTAATACGGTATGAAGTTTCTGATCTACTTGATCAAAGCGTGCCAACTGCTGTTCAAGAACTTCAAGTTGTGCCATAAAGTCTTCGTCTTGAATGCCTCCGTGCTTTGCACTTGCCATTTTCCTTAATGCCAAGAGAGCCTCATTCCCCCCGTCAAGATGAATACTATGGTTTAACATGCCACGTATAGACACCATCTCACCAATCTGACTCATGAATTGATCTAACGTCTCGCCACTCACCCGTAACATACTTGTTTTTTTAGTACTGTTTAGGGACTCTTTTTCAGACTCGTTAACTGTCGCACCGCTATCAACAACATCCGTTGCAATCTTGGCACAGGTTTCCAGCTTCAAAAACTTACGCTCTGGGTCCAGTGTTTTAATTGATTCCCTAAGTAAATTCTCTTCTTGGTTCGTTAATAAAAGACAATCGCTCCAAGGCTTGTCATCAATAAAAACCGTACTATTAGTCACTAACTGAATATCTTGTTCTACCCACTGTAAAAAACGGCAAGTAAACTCTTCTGACTCTTCTAAATTAACAAAAGCCTCAAACACAGTTTCGTCATTATCTAAACCATCCAACAGCAATTTAATACTCTCGTTAGACATACAGTCTTCAAAGATCGGATTAATCTCTATCTTCTTGCTCAATTCATTAAACGAAATCTGCTGCTCATCATCACCATCATCGTCCCGCTGGTGTTTTATGGCTTCCCAAATTTTTTGATTGAGCGTATTCCAGTCCACAGCACTTGGGTCGACTTCACCACTGTCTGCAACCTGCCGATATTCACTTTCGGCGACACTGACAGCATTAAGTAATAAATTAATGAGTCCCGATTCAGGAACTGCATGACCTTGATTAATTTGATTACAGGCGTCACTTACTGTCAGCAATAAGCGCTTACTGGAATCATTACCTTCCATCAGGTATAAATGGTTATTTAAAACGAAGGCCTTCTCAGCTGTTTGTATGGCAAGTTCAATTACCTCAGGTGAATCACTCAAGGGCTTTTCTGCAGAGCTATCTGCGATAACTCGCAGTTGATTCACTAATTCCAGGAAAAGCAGGTCAATTTTTTCTGCAGCATAGTTTCTAAGCTCCGCAACTAATTGTGATGTGCCACACTCTTGCTTGACATCAGATTCAATAATTTGAATCATTTCAACAAGTACCATTAAGGCTTCGGCTACTATATTCCTACGCACAACAGGTTCAGTATTGGCATCAGATATCGCCGACAGTATCGTGGAAAACTGCTCGGCTAATTGCGTCATGTCCATCGTGCCAGAGGCATGAACTAAGGTTTCGATTTCACTCGCAAGTTCTTTCGTTTCTTCTGAGTCGATATCTAATTCAGGTACAAGAAAGTGAGTGAATTTCGGTAAATTTGTTTGCAACAATTCTGCGAAAAAGATCAGCATATCAGGGTCGCTGTGCAAACTTGTTGTCGACTCTGTCGCTACGTCGTTGACGGTTTTTACTTCCAAGGTTTCAGATTCAATGCCATTCATCGGCGCGTTCTGTTCCATCAAGCCGTTTGCCTGTTTGAACATGTGTTCAAGCTTTGTGATTAATTTATTTGGAGGAGTCTTATCTTCGCGTTTACTTTCGGCTATGCGCAAGTGTTGTTTGAGCGCATCAATGCTATTAAGCAGAAGATCAGCTAATTCTGGGTCAATCGTAATGACCTCATCACGCACCAAACCCAAGATATCTTCTGCTCGATGAGAAATGGCTTCCATTCCCAACAAATCCATTGCTTTTGATAAACCTTTTATGGAGTGAAAAGAACGAAATAGTTGATCAATATCTTCCCTTGTAGGTGCATTAAACTCTGCCTCCACAAGAACTGGTTCAATCAGTTCTAGATGTTCTTCCGTTTCAATTACAAATTGAGCCCATAATGTTTCGATATAGTCAGACATAACCAATTACCCAGCCAACGCTGCCCTGTGTTGATTTACTACTATTTTTGTTTATTTTTATTAAGTACGGTCTTAACTTTCTGCTAGCTTAACGTCCTACTAGCTTGCAAGGCCCAGTACTCTACGTGCCGTTTTGGTTATCTCATGGCCTTTTTTCGCTTTAATATCCAGGCTGGTCGCACCAGATGGCTTTGGTATTACATCCGCAGCCCCTAGGTTTCTGACATCCGATGCCATAGCCGAGCCCGCTTGAGCCACAGAAGAAATGATAATAACCTTAGCCGGACTCGTTAGTTTGAGTCGCTTTAGACATTCAACACCATTCATTTTTGGCATTTCAATATCCAATAAGATTAAGTCTGGTTTTAGCTCTTTCACCTTCTGTAAGGCCATCTCTCCGTCACAGGCATCCCCCACAACGTCCAAATCTGCATCAGCAGACACAATGTCTTTCAACAGTGTGCGCATTATCATTGAATCATCTACTATCATTACTTTTTTAGTCATTTTGAAACCTCTGCTTATCTTGTGAAGTAACTACTACTTTTTGCTAATCGTGTTGTTACTAATACTGTGCTCTACTCAATTAATACCAATGGCTTGAGTGGGTGCGTACATTTTCTGTTCCCCACACCAATGCCTAAGTTGTCTAGCTATTTGTACGACATCTAATACTTCAGAAACGGCTCCCGAAGCGATAGCTGAGCCAGGCATGCCATCAACAACGCAGGTTGCCGGTTCTTGAACCATCACAGGATAATGTCGTTGGGAAAAATCAGTGGCACCCAGGGAACCATCATCCCCCATACCAGTGAGTATCACGGCAACCGGGCTTTCGCATGCTCTGGCAGCCGACTGAAATAACAAATCTGCTGACGGATGTATTGGGCTCCGTTCATGAACTTTGACATCCAATGCAAAATGATTTTCAAAAGGTCGCCGTATCTGGCTATCGGTCCCGCCAGGTGCAACGACTATCTGTCCGGCTGAAAGAGCCATTCCGTGGTAACCTTCGACAACGTTTAATCCGGTCGCAGACCTTAAATGTTCAGCAAAACCGGGGGTAAATTCCTTCGGCATATGTTGAGCAATAACCATGGGGCAACTTAACGCCCCCATACTGGCCAGAAGTTCTAACACAGTTCTGGGGCCTCCCGTTGAGACGCCAACCAAGACAAAATCGACCGATTTCTTAGGTAGTCGCTTTGCCATTGTTGATTGATTTTCGGGTAAACGCTGAAACTTAGCTCTCTGGGGACTTTTCAAATTCAGTGTTAAAGGGTGTTTTGCCCAGTAATAAATCTTTTCCTGTAAGGCCTTTTCAATCTTGACAATATCCAGCTGTACAAACGAAGAACTCTTAGCGATAAAGTCCACTGCGCCCAACTCCAAAGCCCTAATAGTGACATTGGCACTTTGTGTCGTCAGACTACTGACCATAATAATAGGGCAAGGTGTACTCTCCATTATTCTCTGTACAGCCTGAATACCGTTAACCACTGGCATTTCTACATCCATGGTAATCACATCTGGGCGAAGCCGTTGCGCTAGCTGTATTGCAACCTCACCATTGTGCGCTTCACCTACGACCTCAATGCCAGGGTCATTTTCAATCATTTTTGCAATTGCCATACGCATAAATGCAGAATCATCAACAATTAATAATTTTATCATCCAACACACTCACTTTCGCTCTCACCGGCAATCTCTTCTTCTTTGTCAAACTGAGATGAACCCATGGTTAGTGAGCTTAGACTGATGATACTGAGCAAGCCATTATCAATGCGACCAATCTCTTCGACAAACGACTGCTCCTGCGTACTCGTGGACTCGATATCTATTTCCGGAATTTCGACGACACGCTCGACACGATCAACCACCAAGGCCCAACGATTTTTTTCCTGTCCGGCGACCACATAAGCGGTAAAAGGGGTATTATTAACTTCGATATCCATATGGATTCGAAGGTCCACGACGGGAAAAATATCTCCATGTATCTGTACAGCACCATGTAGGTGCTTACCTCCGCCATCCGGCAAGGCTTCTACCTCATGATGCTCAACAACCTGTTCAACCATGGCTAACGGTAAGGCACAGCGTTCATTCCCTACGGTGAAAGTCAGTAACCTCCGCGTCGAAATACGCTCTTTTACATTGCTCTTAGTATGATCATCAACAACAAAACGTCTCAAGGTTTCAATACGCTTAGCCGACAGCATGACATCAAAGTTCAAAACGCCGATTAAGCTCCCTTGGGCATCAAGTAAGTAACCTGAAAGTTCACCATCCTTTGCCAACGCGTCGTGAGTGTCATGATTTGTCAGATGTTGAATTCCATGTATTTGATCAACCCTCAGGGCACAACGAAAATCCTGATGCTGTACAACTACTAATTTACTCCCAGAGCTTTCCTGCTTACCCATTAACACCCCTAGACCGAGAATAAGCATCGGTGAGTTATGGGTATAAGTCATTCCCTCTACTTCTAAAGGGGCCTGGGGAAGTAATGTGATGTCTGCCAAGTCTTCTACAAAGCAAACGTTATCCATTGACAGTGCATACTGTTCATTACCCGTCTGGACGAGTAAATAGCCTCCCAGCCCGCTATTAACATTCTCTTTCTGAGCCGTTTCACCGACTGTTTCATTCTCCACAGTCGCGACAAACCCACCACACCCGTCCTCTTCTTTACTTTGCTCAATATCTTTAATACCCAGCTGTTCAATCGACAGATTTAATACAGTCTTCCCCTGCCATTGAAACATTCCGCTGAGTAAACTCAGATCCATACCATCTGGCACGTGATCTGCCTGTACATTATGAATATCTTCATCTGCGATACTAACCATTAACAAAGCCTGATCTACATGTAGAGCAATGTGCTCCCCTGCACGATCAACCACAATTAACTGCCCTTCATTTACAGATATTGCTATCGCCTTTTCTAATTGCACAGAAAGATCCAATTGCACTAGAACTGAACCTCCAATATTCGCTAAGCCATCAACGTAATCAGGTGAAAAAGGTAAAGGCGTAATCGGAACAGGGTCTAAAACCTCACGCACGACGCTCGTGGGTAGACCATAAACATTGCCATTCAAAGATATTAGGTTGATATCCACTACAAAATTCCTTCTTGTCTAATGGTTTAGTGCGGTTCAAAATCTAGCTTGATAATTATTATTTTGTTAAGCTTTTCTTTTAAGTACTTAAAAGAAGTACTACGGAATGCGGTCTCGTTTATGTGTGTAATAGGCCATTCCATGGTGGCGATTTTGGTCACAGCGTTCTGGGCACTGCAAAGGATCAGTTGCTCCCAAGAGTAAAATGCCTTCAGGTTTTAACAAATCAAAGAGATGGTTCTGGGCTATAGCCTTATTTACATCATTAAAATAGATCATCGTGTTACGACAAATAACCATATCGAACAACCCCAAGTGAGACCCGCCCTCTAATAAATTATGCTGCTCAAAGCGCGTAACTTTTCGAACATATTCTTTTGGTCGACGATGAGTTTGTGGCTTAGCGTTTAAGTAAGCTCCAAGATCCAAGTCTGATGAACCTTCGACGCTGGTTCGATCAAACCAATATAACCATTGTGGTGCCATATTCCTGAAAGAACCAAGCCCCTCATTGGTATAGTTCGCCTGTTGCGCTTTGTTTAAAGCTTTAGTGGAGACGTCAACACCCAGCACCTCCAATTGCAAACCAGGTAAGAGAGTGATACCAGACTTTGCAGAACCATAGGCATAACCAGCTTCCAATATCGAATCCAGCACTAACATGCTAAGACTATAAGCCTCTTCTCCCGTTGAGCATCCCGCCGATAATATTCGTAGACGAGGTGATGGCTTACACATAGCCATTTTAAGTAAGTGAGGTAACAGTTTTTGCCTTAATACATTTAATTGAGGTTCGTCTCGGAAAAAATAAGTTTCATGAACAGTGAGCTTCGCTACAAGTTCAAGCCAAGAAGGGTGTGCAGCGGGAAAAGACAATAATCCAATTACACGCTGTTGGAGCTTAGAAGATTCTAGGTCGCCATAAATACGCTGCAGTTTCATCATCATTTGGTAATTAGGGGTAATACCAAACCTGTCAGCAAGAGCCTGACAAAGCTGAGACAATAGAGCGTCTCGAGTACTAATAAGTGATTGTTTAGACGAGGGGGTCGTACTTTGACCAACAAAGCGAACGGAACTTTTAGCAACACTACTTTCACACTCTGCTCTGCCCCTCCCTGCGTTATAAAGCAAGGGCGCAGCATCATGCTCAGCAACTAAAGGTAGTTTCTTTTCAAGTGGTGCGGCACACATCCCGTGTCCTCCGAAGCAATCCTAGCCCCTCTACCACTTTCAATATCATTTGAAAAGAGGGTCATCCTATTTTAAATCGATAATCACAGCATTTAGCTCCGACTAACTGATTTAAGTTAATGTTTAAAACAATAGTAGAAAAAATCAGATGAGCCATGTTTAAATTATATTTATTTATTATAAAAAAATTAATGAGAATAACAAAAGACGTTAATACAACTGATTCCTTAAAACGCCCTTCTTTATAAGCCTGAACTTGGTTAAAAGTTACAAACACGCAATACAAAAAATAATAACCTCTTGTTTTTACTTAAGTTTATTAAACAAAGCCCTGTTACTTCTAAATAACTCAGCATAAATCTTAGGACCTGCGTGGCTATTTCAATTAATGCTGAAAAAGATTTTTTCTTTCTTGCCAGTTGAATTATTTCTGCTAATTTGAATATTAATAAGATTCTCTAAACCGGAATATCTAGTGAAAAAAGACACATAACTTCACACTCAAAATGGACAACTAGTTTACATACTAGCTACAGTGAGACTAAAACACAGAAAGTTGTTCGAAATCGAGTGCCTGAATGGGCTTATCGAAACAAGCCTTTAGCAGATGACTTGAAAAATATAATAAGACACACCCTCTAAAATTGACATCGAAGATGTTCAAAATTATTCTTACTCGCCACCATAGTATTTAATCATTCGCGGAATGCTTTATTCACTATAACTTGAACACAAAGTTTCAAACAGACAATATCAAGTATCGGAATCATGATGATAAAGACAAAACTGGGTTTCAAACTTAAACAAGTAAACAGAGATAAAGAGTTTGAACTCGACAAAACCTCTTTATCTATCGGAAGAGATGCCAACTGCGATATTGTTTTAGATCAGGGCAATACTTCAAGAGTGCACGCCCGGATATTCTTTAACAATGGTAAAATCATTATTGAAGACTTAAATTCTACCAATGGCACCTTCATCAATAGTAAACAGATATATAAACCCACAAGCATTCTCCCAGGAGACAACATTAAATTTAGCTCGAATGAATTTACTCTAATATCAAATACGCCTGACGATGAAACCATTATTTCAAGAAAAACCCTCTTTTTAAAACCTGAGAATTCATATATCGTTCTTGATGAAATAAACGTAGATCCAAACAAAACAGTGTTACAACAAAATTACCCTCTCCCTTTTGGTTGGCCTGCCGATGACACCATTTCAAAAAAGCTGTTCCAGGCAAAACCAAATATCAAATACTTAGATAAGGTCGACCAACAAATCCAAAAAAAATTCGCCAAGGATGATAATGTCTACATAGCAGCACTGGTATTTAATGCTAACGCTGAAGTACCTATTATATTCGGGCTTTCTTTAGACTCCCAACAACACACTATCAGTATTGGTCGAAGTGAAGAATGTAATTTTACCATTAATGCACCAAGCGTTTCAGAACATCATGCAGACTTGTACTTTGAACATAATAAATGGTATTTAAAAGACCATAATTCAACAAATGGTATTCAAGAGCATAAAAAATTGATTACCAAACTAAAGCTTGAGCACGGTACAACTGCCTCTCTTGGGCAAATAGAAATGATCTTTAGGAAAGTGCCTTGGGCATTATAACGCAACATTGAATGGTTTTATTTTACCTACCATTAAGACCTATTACACGGGGCGTACCTTGCATGCTAATAAGCGAGGCACGATATCTGACTTACTCCCCCTCCTATTAAGTATAAGTTAGCGGCTCAAATTCACCTCTACTTTCAGCATCACTGCTAATGCTTTTTTATCAGTGTCCTTATTGTTTTATTTTCCTTTTTTTTCTGTATATAACGACTATATTAGTGGTAGGAACAGCTAATTTTGACGGAGGGTTTAGTCATGAAATACTGGATTGATTCGTTTATATCGCTTTTGTTTCTTGCTGCTTTCTCGCTACAAGCATCAGCCTCTATAGTTACTCAATCAGGATTCGCTTTTCTGACGACAACGCCTGTAATAAATTATCAAATTACGGTGAATACAAAAACGATAATTTCTGCATCGTTAATCGTGATTGATGTTGGTAATGTCGCACCTAAAGGGTATGAAATCACCGGTACTGAAATCATTTCACAGAAAGACAGCCCCTTAAGTTTCGATTTTTCTAAACCAGATAAAGGGTGGCCAGCAGGTGATTACGAAATTGTTATTAAGGACAATGGTACCGTTATTCATCGGGTTGCACTGGTTATTTTAGCTTTGTCTGAGGGTAATTCAGCCTCATCATCTCAGAGTTTGTCTCAGCCTGAACCGAATAGCTCAGGTGTGCTTGCACAAGGTCAAGGAGGGCAACTGAGTGAAAGCGCAGCTAATGCCTATGTTGATGCATTATCCTTTATTTTGGCCCAACTCGGTCGGCAGCAGAATTTTACATCACAGCAACGACAAACAATCATTAATAACCTTGCAACTCACTACACTTCATTTCCTGTTGATACGCAACAAGATTTAGCTGCTGCTCAACAAATATTTGCGGAATACCAACGCTCATGGAATTACCTTAGCATAGAAGAACAAAAAGAGTTTGCTTACGCTGTACTAACCGTCGCGTATGGTGAACAAGCTGCAGCACAAGCTCTCGGTTTAAATGACAGTAGTGGTGGAAATAATTCAGGAAATAGTAGTGGAGGCGGAAGTTCCTACTATTCGGATGGCGCTTCTTACGCCAGTGATGGAAAGTGCGCGATTTTCTCTTCTGAATATGGAAGTATTTCTTCTTGTGATTAGTTATGAAATACAGCAAGACTTTATAGAAATTATTTTACCTTTTATAACCTAAGTATGTTTTTGAAATAGTGTCAGTAAATACTTGTTTCACCCGCAAATAAAAATGCTTCTTGTTGATCTAACCATAAGGGGTATTTTTTCATTATCTTCGAGAATAGTGAACTCTGAAGATGAGCATTCAGCCATTGTTGAAGTTTTGGGTAAGGGGCTTGCAAATACCACTTTCGATCGACCTGGGCAAATTGTCGAATGAAGGGCAGGATCGCATAGTCAGCTAAGCTGGGTTTATGCCCCATAAAGTAGCTATATGTATTCAGTAAAATCTCAAGTTGATGAATAAATAATTCACATTGTTGGCGATAGTGAATTTCACAGGTTTCATGATAACGCTTTGACTGTTTGTATTTACTCAGTGAATCGGTGAATTCGTTGTCGTTTTGTTTAATTAACTCAAACATTGCAGGTAGTGCGTTAGGCTCATCACTGTACAGCAAATTATGAGGGTCATTTTTGCGCAATGCCCAAATCATAATATCCAAACTTTCATCAATTACTGTTTTTTCATCAAGCACCAAAACAGGAACAGAGCCTTTGGGTGACACCATTAGCATTTCTGCAGGTTTATTCTTCGTGACGACGGCACGTAGCATGACGGCTTGCTTTGATAGTAATAACCCCATTCTTGCTCGCATTGCATAGGGGCAGTGTTGTAAAGAATAAAGTATTGGTAGTGGCATTGATTTTTTCCTAGGCGCCTTTTAATCTTTCCTGGGTCATTGTATAGCAACTTCCAACATTATTTATAAATAGGTATTCAAAATAATAGTGTTGGTTCTTAGTTTAAGTAAGACTATTCAAAGCGAGGCTCGAAAATGAGTATCCCATTTTCACATCCATCATTATTGGTGAAGCAGTTATTTGATCTAGAAAGTTGTACCTATACCTACATTTTGGCTGATCCTGCAACTAGAGAAGGCGCGATTGTTGATGCAGTTAACGAGCAATTTGATCGTGATATGCAATATATTGAAGAGCTAGGTATAGAGCTGTTGTATGTGATTGAAACCCATGTTCATGCTGATCATATCACCTCTGCAGGTAGGCTCAGGCAAAATACCGGTGCACAAATTGTGTACAGTGAAAAAGCCCAAATAAAGTCGATAGACATAAGTGTTAATCATGGGGATGAACTGCCACTTGGCAGTTACATAATTAAAATACTGGCAACTCCAGGGCACACTTATAGCTGCATAAGTTGTTATATTGACGGTATGGTTTTTACGGGTGATGCTTTATTTATTCGTGGCTGTGGCCGTACAGATTTTCAACAAGGTAATGCTGAGCTTTTATATAATAACATTCACCAAAAACTGTTCAGTCTGCCCGATGCCACGCTGGTTTACCCCGGGCATGATTACAACGGCAGAACCTGGTCAACTATCGCCGAAGAGAAGCAGTACAACTCGAGGCTTAAATTGGGCATAAGTAAGCAGAAATTTATTGAAACAATGAATAACCTTAACCTGGCACTACCGAAAAAAATTAATGAAGCGGTGCCTGCCAATATTGAGTGTGGTATAAACTTCACAGCAGACCGATATATTCTTAAAGAGTTTTCTATCGATCAACTCTATCAAGCATGGCTACAGAAAAAATCAAAAGAACTCATTATCGACAACCGTACTAAAGAAGAATTTGAAACTGGTCATGTTCCAGGTAGTAGGAATATACCATTGGGAACAGAAGACCAACATATAGACATATTGCAAGAGTTTGAACTTGTGTATATTTATTGTCATTCAGGCAGAAGAGCACAGACCGCTCTTACACACCTATCAATACTTGGCTTGGACAACCTGATTTGTGTAAGTCATTCAGGTATGCCTGATTGGATTAAATCTGGGTATCCGGTTGAGAGCTAGGCCAAACTTGTTTGGCTCCTGGCTTAAGTAAATTAGGATTGACGAAATATATCCAAGACTTTTTTGGACGCCCTGAATGAGTTGTGTACAGGGTGATCCACATAACAGTCACACCTTACCTCTTTCCCAAGAGGACGGCTTTGCTTTTTACGCGAAGCTTGTGTCCTGCCAACATCCATTTCACTCTATTGAGAGCACTAATCATTCGGTCTCTAATGGAAGGGTCTGAGCTTTCTTTCCCAATTAGAGGAGCTGTATGCGCGGCAACCAGGTTTTCTGCCTCGCACCACTGATCTGCCAGCTCTCTAGCCCATACCTCAAACTCCTCTGCCGCACCATGCCGTTTTTGTAAAGCCATGAGCAAGGTAGGATGAAAACTTAGAACATTTTTATAGCCAACCAACCCCATCACATCTGGCAGCTCAGAAAACACCAGAGTATCGTCTACATGAATTGTTTTTGATGCCAGGTGAAATACCAAAACAGATGAGAAATGCACGTTTTCATTACTGGAGATAAAATCGACTCCCTTAGGTACTGAAAACCTAAAGTCTTCGTCAAACATATTATGCAATTTTGGGTCTTCCGTACACAAAGACTGCCAGGGCAATGCCGGTAACTTTGCGAGATGTCTGGACGTGCCATAAAGTGCAGCATCTGGAAAACGCTCATGCATGCTTTCCACATAAACGGTATGAAACGGATGCAGATTCAAGATAGCCTTTATTCGCTTACCGCCTTCAGTCAGCTGATCAACTTTAGAGATCACATCTGGCGACAAAAGACAGGTATCAAGTATCACAAAATCACCGTCACTCAGCCTAACCAAAGAAGCCTGCGTACCTATTTCAACGACACCTCCGACCTTAAATGAGCCACGAATATTCCAAAATCCTTCTTCAATTTCTATCAATTCCATCGGTAAGTTTTCCTTCTTGTGGTAAAGAGCTTCTTGGGCATTTTAATCTCTTAGGCACACCATTTAATCCATTTTAATTATTGTCGTAATTTGAATCGGTGACTGAACCAAGCGTTCTTTTCCATCAATCATTGGGTAGTACACGTAATATCCTTTTTCAGGGACTGAGGTAACTTTTCCATTATTTACAATGAAAGGCTTTTCGATTCCTTGAACATAAACTTTAAAGTCACCACCTAATATGGTATCCATTGCTCGACTCGCATTGTTCACTTTGTCGCAAGCGCTTAATAATAAGACTGAGATGAGTACCGTAAACAAGCCAAACTTTTTCATTTTTCTCTTCCTATTGTTTTTCAAAATTAAATCGATTTACACTCACTCCAAAGCGACTCAAACGTATTAGAGAATGTATCAGTCAGCTGCTTGTCATATAAAACAGTGATGTTCTCTTCGTTGCTTGTTGAGGCACTGCGTGTCCAGTTGAAACTACCATTAATAAGAGCACATTGCTCAAATCCTTTATCAAACAAGGCAAACTTGTGATGCATATGATATGAGCTTCTATCCAGTTTAACCGGAACGCCTTGCTTCGCTAAATAATGAATATCACTCCCCCGATCATTCGACTTGTCGTTATCACTCACAATTCGTACATCAATCTCTGCTTTATGAGCCTCTAAAAGTGCCTCACTTATTCGATCATCAGAAATTGTGAAAACACAAACATCGATTGAATTACGTGCGTTCGCAATTGAGTTAATAATCTGATTTGCACAGCTTTTTCCTGGACTAAAGTAAGCAGAGGATCTATGAGGAATAAGCTCGCACCGAACACTATCAATTGTTTTAATAACCCGCTCTAACCAATTAGCTCCATATACAAAGTTTTCAGGGTGTTCGTGATGATGAAGCCTGAAAAGGTCAAAGGCTTTATTTCTCGTAAAAGATAACATCTCATTTTGCTTTTGAAGGCTTGCAAGTAAGGTATGTAAGCAATACTTCTCGTCTTTTGAAAACTTTTCATCTTTGAGAGATTCAGACAATAAGAACTCAATTTTATTTTGATCAGACATGTATTTACCTACTAAGTTAATTAAAAACTTTGCACTTAATTATTAGCTCTCTGGCATACAACAGTGCTTATATCGTTTACCACTCCCGCAGGGACATGGCGCCTTCTTACGAGGTTTAATATCGTCAGCAATTCTCGATACATCTTGTTGGTAGAAGTCAGAAAGAACTTGATACAGCTTTGGGTGCTTCTTTTGCATCATCTTTGGCCGCTCGAAAAAGTATTCTGATGTCACTGCCAAGAACTCAGCTTTATTTGTCGCACCATAATCTCTGATGTTGCTGTTATTACTTTCAATGCCTGTGATCTTATTCTCAACGAGTTCAAACCAAGGAATTGAAAATGCGTACTTTTTCAATCGTTCAGGAAACCCATCACAATCCCCATCGGCCATATCAACCAAGTGAACAAACTCGTGAATACCGACATTCTGCTTGTCTTTAGTATTCGAAAAACCTAGATGCAAAGCAGGCTGACTGAGTGCTAATTTACCCGACATAGGGCCAGTACCTACCATACCCGTTATGAGTGAATCTGGCTGACCACACTCAAACTGCTCATTAAAAGAGGCGGGTAATAAAAACACTTTCTCCACGTTAAAATAATGCCATTCTGGAAAGCCCCAAACAGGAATTACCGCACTGGCAGCAACCAGTAAACGATCCTCATCTGTTACTTCAAACTGACCGGCTTCAACTGGCGTCATCTCCAAAAACAGGCGTACTCTTTTTTCAAATAATGCTTTATCAGACTCATTGAGGGTTCTGTAGAACGCGACGGTTTGATTCAAATATGCCGTCCATTTAGCTTGCCAAACAATAGCAATTCTCACATTTGAATTAGGCGAAACAAATAGCGATTTGAGTTTATTCAACAAACGCCTAATCATTTTTTCTTTCCTTTTGTTAAGGGCTTTGATTTACCCATTCGATTCCCTGTTTTTAGAGATAGAGATTTTAGATAAAGCGAATAAAGAAAGGCAAAAACCACACCTGACAAGGCACCAGAAAAATGTGCTTCAAATGAAACGTTTGGATCACTCGGTAAAACGCCGTAAATCATTCCACCGTAGAAAAAGAAGACTAAAACCCCAGAAACGATGTTGATAAACCGCCGGTCGAATAGCGCCATCGCAATCGATAGACTCCAAAGGCCGAATATCCAACCGCTTGCGCCAATATGGATAGCCTCTCTCCCAAATAGCCATACTAAAGCCCCCGTCATCGTGATAATGAACAAACTACTTAGCAGATAAAATCTCACTGAGCGCAGTAAACAAAAAGCACTAAATATTGCCAGACCAATGAGGTTATTAATTAAATGACCTAGGTTGCCATGAATAAAGGGGGACGTGAAAATATGAAACCAGTGAGGCTCTGACCTCGGAATAATACCGTAATAACCTAACTGGTGATCCAGTATTACATTCAGTGCATGCACTCCTGCAATAATTAAGATCAAGCTGGCAATCAACTTGACCCTTATCCATAGACTAGCTGCCATTAATGAAAGCGCTACCCTTTTGGTTCTATTGAGTCAGAACTTGAACCAACCGAACTTGAAACACCTTCGCTTTGCTGCAAACTCCGCAACTGCTCTGAGATTTCACTCATTTTATGGTGCGTGCGTAAATCAATATCGAGCTTCTTATCCATACTCATTACAACCGGCATTAAGCTTTGTTCAATCGTATCAGCCAAAACTGATAGGATCTTACTGATGCCTGGAACTGGCTGGTTTATCACCTCAACGCTAGGCTGGTTACCTTTCAGTACGGCAACCAAGCGATCCATTTCTAACGTAAGCTGCTCAGAAGATAAGCCATTCTTACTTTCATCGAGGGCGCTTTCTTCAATGACGTTCACTACTGGTTCTTCTTTTGACGCCTCTTTTGATTCTTCGGCAACCGCTTTTAGGTCTTGTAAACCGTGTACAAGGTCAGCCAGCTGAGCAACAACTTTGCCCCCAACATCGCCTTCGTCACCGCCCATCGCTTTGTTTCGTAAGAAGTCGCGTTTAATTTGTGCCCATCTATCGGACTGCTCTTGCGTGATATTGCCCCTTAGTTCAGCCAGTTTTAGCAAATTATCTTCAGCACCCGTTGTAAGTAATTGCGCTTCGCCCAAGTAATGATCCTGTATCATTTGCATCAGCTCAGATTCATTCATGACCGCAGAGAGTTTTTCACTCATCTTATTCATATTTCGATAGCTACCCTGCAACTTAAATGAGGGCTCTGTTCGATACTTATCATTCTGAGCAGCAGAGGCGATATATTGCTTGTTTATCTTCAATATGACATTTTGAATCACGAACATCTTTTTAAGAATCTCTGTGATTTCATTAATCTCTGCGCCACTGTATTGGTGACTTAGGTCTGTCGATGCAACGTTATTGCCTTTCGCCATCTCAATTAATTTATAAACATCATCCATCTCTCTAACAGCCAAGGGTGCCAAAACAGAGTTTGAGGTCAGCGAGTTTTCAACATAACTCAGTGCAAACTGCTCATCCATCCCCCCCAAAATATCACCTAGGTTATAAATATCTGCACGGTTAGCTAGCATGTCTGGTACTTTGAATGCTTCACCCGATTCCGTATAGGGGTTACCCGCCATGACCACGCAGAACTTTCGTCCACGCATATCGTAGGTTTTGGTTTTACCTTTCCAAATGCCTTCAATGCGACGTGTACCATCACAAAGTGAAATGAATTTCTGAAGAAATTCAGGGTGGGTATGCTGAATATCATCAAGATACAGCATGACGTTATTACCCATTTCCAAACCTAGATTAAGTTTGAGCAACTCTTGCTTAGCCGTCGCATTGGGTGCCTGCTGCGGGTCCAGTGACAAAACATCATGACCAAGCGATGGGCAGTTGATCTTCATAAAGATCAAACCAAGGCGGTTCGCCACATATTCCATCAGCGTCGTTTTACCATAACCTGGGGGTGAGATCATCATTAACAAACCCATAAGATCAGTTCGCTTATCTTCACCTATTGTTCCCATTTGCTTGGCGAGGTTATCCCCTATCAAAGGTAAGTAAGATTCGTTTATTAAGCGGTTCCGAACAAAAGAACTCAATGGGCGGGCTTTAAACTCTTCTAAGTGCAAGGCATCCCGTTCATCGCTTATAACTTTCTGCCTGACTGTCAGATAATGATGGTACGCAGGCACCACCACATCACGATGCTGTTCCATACGTTGAAGGTAAGCATCCAAACCGAAATTTAGGGTTCGGTTTTGTATCAACGCATGATCCCCCAATAAGCCTTCGATGCTTAGTTCAAGGTCAACATTACTTGTACGTCTGTTCAATGTAGAAGTACCTAGGCGGTCACCCAAGTTTAACAATGCAACAGCTTCAGGTATGTAACGGGATAATTTATCTAGCTCATGACCTTGCGAATACAGGCTTTGTGAATTCTGGCTTTCAGAAAACTTATCTTCTAGCAACGCTTTTAACCAAGCTTCACTAAGCTTCCACTTTTCACCTGGTAAACCTGATAATTTTTCTAATGAAAGGTGATATTGGTTCCAGGCTAGATCATCCATTGATCGCTTCAATTCATCTACTAAGTCAACAGCATATTGACTCGTGATGAATTCAATATTCTCTCGGGCTAGCTCAAGCACCAGGTATGTGGATGCTCGCCGAACATCAAGTTCAGATACATAGTTGGCTTGGAGAGAGAAAGGGTGATCACGGATAAATTGACCAACCTGCAACTCAACCTCTTTAGCTAACAGATCAATAGCCTTATTGCTTCCAAACACGGTTTGCATATGAGAAGCAGATTTAGCACGCTCTGGCCAAGTAATGGCTAAAGCCTGAAAACTATCCTCTTCAATTGATTCACGCTTACGTTTGGTTTGATCCAATACAAGTTCAGTATACGCCCAAAAGACCTGAGCTAGGGAACGTGATAAAGGATCATATTTAAGTAACTCTGCTTGCTCAATTGCAGGCAGCACTGATTTCAGGATCAAACTTGCATCATGGTCATGCACGCCCTTTTCGTAACCTTCTTTATAGCGAGGGCTGGCAAAGTCACGTACTATTTTTTCAAGCTGCTCATCCGTATTGAGCGCTTCATGCAAAACCTTCTGACTTAAACCATCATCTTCAAGTTCTGCTGAATGGAGTATCAAAGCCGCAAGATATTCAGCCCGATAAACTTCAGGCGTCTCAGACTCTAGGGACATATCCCAATATGCTTTCAGGTCTAACAAATCATTATTGGTTATTGGCTCAAAGTAGTCCGTTCCAGTTAAATGAATATTTAATTCACCATTGCGAGGTATGATCGTTAGATCCAGCTCTTGCGTATTGACCGAAAACTTATGGCGAGGCCCTAACTTAATAACATTACCACCATCTTCATAGATATCAGTTTTGTCACGTAATGATCTCAATGCTTGTTCTTTGATCGCTTTGAAGCGAGAGTCAATGTCATCCGCTTTAACGGCGCTATCTAAACCTCTAAGACTTTCTACCAACTCTTTGGTCTTAATCACTAAGGCATCAGAAGCAAAATAGGTATTTAACGCATCAGCTTCAGAAAATTTCAACGAGCGTTTTTCAATACTGGATAAAATTCTGCCCGCAGCATCACTTATTGTTTGCGCTTTACGCTGTTGTTCATCTAATAATTGCTGTTTATGGCTTTCGAAGGATTCATAGATCTCTTCACGTTTATCCATAATATCAGTGAGGAACTGATCGAAATCACTAAACTGGCTTTCCAGTTCCTCTAGTTGTACTAATAGGCGTGAAAGTTGTTCATCACATTTTTCTGGGGTACTCGCTAGGCCCAAGGCATTAGTGATACTTTGAGAAAATAACTTAAACTGTGCGCCAAACTGAGCGATCGCTTCTGCAGAGCCAAGACTTTTACGTTTATGGTTTGCTGTCGCTTTACTTTGATTTAGCTTTGAATAAACTTGTGATATAGCATCTATAATTCGCGTTCTAACAGTCGCATCATCAACTTTAAGCGAGCTCATTAATTCAGACAATAAGTCTAACCCAGACGCCGTGTTTTCAACCGACTCAATCAAAGGTGCTAATAAAGCGTTCGTATTTGCCTTTTCCACTTCGATATTAATTTTTTCAATCTTTTCAATATAAGGGTCGAGTGCTTTTTCATCAGATAAGAAAGCAACTGTCTGCTCACTTAAGGAAGCCTCAACTTCTTGTAGTGAACTGTTCATCTCAGAGATTCTATCAACATCGATATACCGATGCTCTTTGATAGTAATAAGGTGGCCGCGCTGACGACGCAACTTACCCAAGGCATCTACATATTGCTCAGCCGTTTCCCAGTTATCCGGACGAACTTCCAACAGTAGATCGTCTTGTGCCTTTTCCGCCGCTATCATCGTTTTGCTTGATTGCTGACGAATACTCTCTACTTTCTCAAACTCGTCGATGACTAATTCTGAGGTTGATGCAATTTCTTTGATTGTCTCAGCAAGCGCTTCAGTTTCTGGTTCTGAAATCCAATAATGGTCATCGAATACTTTTTTGGCTGATTTACTGAGTTCTTCGTATAAACGAGATGAAACCGTTTGATTATCAATTAAGCGACAAAGGCTATAAAAGTCAGAGACCCCTCTTACTAGCTCTGCATTACCAATACGGCCATAAAAGGATTGGCTTGGTGGTGCTTTACTTGCAAACTCCGTACTTTCATAAGGTGTTTGCCAAATTTGCATGGGATGAACACGGGTAGGCTCTGCCTCTGCAGAAAAAATAACCAAGCGGCCATTTTCTGCTAGCGCATAACCGTGGCCATAAACAGGGTTTAGTAGCTGTTTTTCGATCATATTGTAGGGAAATAGACCCACCACACCGTCTTCAGGTTGGTAGAAAACGAATAATACATCTTCTCCGTTAGGGGAACGAATCGACCGCTTAAATTTTAGACCTTCCACTTCATCATCGAAAGACTTGTACTCACCTGTTTGAAGGTAGTATCCACCCGGAAAAATAATTCCATGATCTTCGGGTAATTGAACGCAAGACTCGCCAATAGCATCCATGCGCAATACGTCTTGAGTCATGGTGTTATAAATTAAATAGCGCCATTGTTCCTCTCGATAGGGCCTAATTTTCAATAAAATTAAGCTGCCTACTTTGGCATAGCTTATTTGCCCATCGTCTAAAGATTGCGTCTTATCTTCGACTGACTCTCGGTAAATGCCTAAGCCGTCTTCAGTATTATTCTCAACCTTAATGGTTAAGTCACCGCCGATGGTCTCAACAAACACGGTATCAAGAATATTCATGTGGGGATGACGGCCATGCGTGCTATCTTCCCGAGTAGTTTCTATCCACTCAAAGTCATAAGCTGAAGGCAGCTGAATATCTCGTTCACCACGGTTGTCGATATACTTTATATCTTTACCATCAGGAGATACTGCCCATCGGAAAACACGAATATCTTCTAGGCGTTCACCAATCTGAAACCCTGCTAATAACTTGCCATCTTTAACTGTTAGTTGTACAAGCTTAGTGTGTTTGTAGTAGCGGTACAGCTCATCAAAGTCATTAACGAAGCTGCTCTGAGAAAGGAAGGTTCCTTCATAGCTAGCTGGCTCTAGCTCAATACCTGATTCAGAATCCTTTACATTAAAGAGTGAGAATACATCTTCGATCTTGGTTTCTTTCTTCAAACCAATGAAAACGTTGTAGCCAAATAGGAGTTGATCACCTACCTGTACAATATCTCTGGCAACACAGTTATTTTCGGTACGTACACGAACACGAGCAGTCACGCTCATATCTGAGCTGCCGAATTCGCCTAAGCGGGCTTCATTTAGACTTCTAGCTGATTGATTTAGGCGCTTACCCTGTTCGATAAGTCGCTTACGAATAATATCGTATGCGCCACCTTCAGCGACTGCGTTATCTACGATATCTTCTTTTGACTCTTCAGATTTACCTTGCTGAACCATGTCATCATCCTTTTAATTAAGATAGCCATTTGCATGCTCAACGGGTAATTCCCTATTACTTGTCATCCCCGAAGTGTTTAATCGGGGATCCACGTTTTTAAACAATGGATTCCGGCTTTAAACACTACCGAATGACCGTGTGTAATGCCGGAATGACGGTAAATAGTGAGCAGTTATATTTAAATAACGTTATTTAGGCTTCTTCATTGTCGACAACAGCGGGTTTCTTTCCTTCAATTACTCTATTAATCAGCGCTGAAATGGTATCACTCTTATCCGCTAAACCATCTACCGCTTTACCAATGGATAGAGACTTAGCAAAGTTATTAAAGAAGTGGTCTTCACCACCCACAATATCAATTTTCGCTTTCTGCAAGGCAACTGCCAACACATCTGCATTCTCTTTGGCAATATCTTTACCGGCATCAATCGTAGCCAGAGCTTCTTTCAAGGCGGTTTCAAGGCCCATTCGGAATTCTTCGTGATCACGTGCCTGCTCACTCATACCGTTCATCGCTTCAAACTTCTCAACTAGGCCATCAGCCTCAGCTTTAAATTGTTCACGCGTTACTTCAGCACCTGCCATACCAAACTCTCTGGCAGCACGTGCATCTGAATCACCTTGTGCTGCTGTTACATCAGCTGCAGCCTTACCTGTACCCAACAAGGCATCTGCTTCTGCATCACCTTTAGCACGAATCACATTCGCTTCGGCAACACCTTCTTTCTCTTGAGCATCCGCTTT
>Ga0105348_1000882_pt1 | contig 21334 bp, 21 predicted proteins | sample EN8Hudsemesocosm_2_FD_83504 | JGI IMG/M metagenome (GOLD analysis project Ga0105348, IMG submission 83504) | Methane-oxidizing microbial communities from mesocosms in the Hudson Canyon - EN8C Hudson Canyon | ecosystem: Environmental > Aquatic > Marine > Cold seeps | place: Hudson Canyon... | reverse complement strand
TGGGAACGGCGCGAGAAGGTGTCATTAAATGCGTGGCGACTTGCCAGCATTTGGGTAGAACTACCCAGCTATGGGATGCAACCGTCATTGATAAAGCAACGAACAAGACTATTGCCTTGTTTCGCTGTACTCAGTTTATTATTTATCCCAAAGGTTGATTATTTTGATCTGTTGTCACACTACCGACATATACTAAAGGCACAATCTCTGCGTATTCAATATTGATTCAGTTGTTATGGTTGATATAGTTCAAATGCGTAGTATTTATAAATTTCTTTTAGGTTGTGCTCTCTGTTTGTTCGGAGTTGGTGTTGCATATGCTGACAATTCCCTCATGGATGAGAATGCCTCATATATTCCTGATATTGGGGCTTTTATTCTGTTAGTGATTGGTATGGCAGGCTTGTTGAAAGCAAGGCGCCAGCAGAAGAAGGTTGGCGCTGAAATCGAAGTGTAATGGATCGTTCATGGCGAGTTGTTGATAGTGCTATCAAGTTAGGGATATCAAATAAGGCGCTACTTAGCGCCGTGCTCTTGTTCTGTTTCTTGGTGTTTACCGATAAGAAATTTGATGTTGTCTAGGTATATTTGATCCAGAGTGGGGTGATCTGTCAGTATCAAGTGCAGTACCTGATTTGACTGCTGGATCTGCCAACGGAGCTCGGCATGTATTAATGCTGTTCGTTCAATCTCAATATACTCGTCTACTAATTGTTCCTTTTTTACTTTTATTAACCAGTCACGATGTTCTTTTTGTAGAATTCCATTGCTTGAAATAATGGAATATAGCCGCTCGGCCATATTAAAGACAATCGCCAACTGTTTATAATTCTTAGGGAATATCTTTAGCAAAGGGTCGGTCATTTCATAGACACCTAAAAAGTAGTAAAAATTCTTAATCAGGTCATCAATTAGGGTGGGAATATCCTCATCATCGGTGGCTCGTTTATCAGGTAATTCAGCTGCACGCATAATCTGAACCCAGGCTTCATAGATTGGGTAGAAGTGAAGGGTACTGTTCATTTGCATAATTGGAATCAAGTCGCTATAAAATCGCCCCTGTTTCCGAAGTTTATTTGAATAAATCGCAAATAGGGTGTCAGACATTGCCACTATTTGGCCTTCATGAGATAACTGGGGCTCCATAGCTCCTTTAGGATAGCCGGCGCCATCAGTTCTTTCGTGGTGTTCTAATACGGCTTGCGCGACCAGAGGTGGCAGTTTAGGTATGTTGGACAGTATCTTTTGACCTATCACTGTATGAGCCTGCATAGTTCGCCATTCTTCCGGGGTATATTTGCCGACCTTCTTCACGATTTTAGGGTCTATATGCAGCATGCCGATGTCGTGCAGTAGACCCGCCAAAAAAACGATCTTTTTACTTTCAAAATCCATGTGCAATTTTCGAGCGATAGCCAAACTGTTATACGCACTTAATAAGCCGCCCATAAATTCTTTGGGTAATTGAATGGATAATACGGTCAGTTTTTGTACCAACATGGGGTAGGAGCCATACACTAAGCAATATTCTTTTAGCTCATCTTCGATGTTTAAGCTTTGATGAAGCAGGCCGAAATCATCTTCTGAATCAATACCTTGCATAATGAAATTAAATAGCTGGCGGCCATCAATGGTATTTTCTACGGTTACATCTTCCTCAAGGGGCTTCAGTAGTTTGTACTGAACTATCTTCTTCGCCGCTCTTTCGTCAATCACTGCGCCCTTTTTAATAAGTAAAATACCTTGGGCGTTATAAATATCTTGTGAGGCAATAACATTACGAGACTCATTAACTTGGGAAAGGTGATTGGTGTATGCCTTCTGACAGCGTTCGTCTTGTTCTTTTTCGGCGGCTAATGTGTGACCCATATTATCCTCCATGATTATTTGGGTTATTTGTGCTGCATCTTAGGGTATTAGATTTCCGTAACCCTGCTCATAGTTTTTCGTTATCAGGTTTTAATGGAGTGTGTTGGATACTAGAATTTATTATCTATCCAGGTAGATTGTAGACGGTTTTAAATGATGCGCACTTTGTGCGTAGGTTTCTGATATACAGATAGTTGCTATATGCGTACTGGGTTCTATGTTCTCGATGCGTTCAATACCGCTAATGTTCTCTGCTTTCTTATCGAGGGGAGGTGCTCTGTGGACCGAGCGATAGCTCGGAGCGCTTTGAATGCCCCTCGTAATTACTCGAAATAAATAGGCGCGTGAATATCTTAATGGGGTTAGTAATACTTTATCAGTAGTACTTCAATTGTGTCGCTTTACCCCAAAATACCCGGTAGGAAAATAGGGTGTACAGCAGGATGGTCGGCACAATAACAACCACTCCAGTAAACATAAATCGTAATGATTCTGTTGCGCTGGCGGCTTGCCATAGGGTCATTTTTTCAGGAACCAGGTAAGGGTAAAAGCTAATAGCAAAGCCCTGGAAACAGCAGAAAAATATCATCACGGTGGCAATAAAGGGTACCCAGCATAACTGGTCATTGTTATCGGGTATGTATTTGAAGAGCCTGTCCACCACAATAAATAATCCAAAACAAACAATCGGGATTATCATCAAGCCTAGCGCCGTCGGAAAGCTAAACCATACTTCAAACACACTGGGATTTACGATGGGGTTAACCAAGGAAACGGTAACAACACCTAATGCGGTTAGCCAGCCAGCACGTCGTCCCCATTTAGCGGCATAGCGCTGAATATCACTTTCGGTTTTCATGACTAGCCATGCAGCGCCTATATAGCTGTAGGCGGCAGCCACACAAAAGGCGCTTAATAGGCAGAATGCGGTGGCGACTAATGTATGCTCAAACCCGGTGACATACATGCCAAGCATATATCCTTGTGAGAGTGCAGAGATTAAAGAACCGCCTCTGAACACATGGTCCCATGTGCGATGAAAACGACTCGCGGCTTTGGTTCTGAAATCGAAAGCAACGCCGCGAGCAATCAAGCCAGATAATAATATCGCTGTGGGAATATATAGTTCTTGGAAAATTACATTATGGGCTGCCGGAAAGGCAATCAATAAAATACCTATGGCAAGGACCAGCCATGTTTCGTTGGCATCCCAGAACGGACCTATAGAGGCGATCATGGTATTGCGTGCTTCAGGATTATCCATGGGCAACAAAATGCCAACGCCTAGATCATAGCCATCGAGAATAGCGTAAACCAATATGGCTAGCGCCATTATGCCTGCAAATATTAGGGGTAAGTATTCAGCTTCGTTCATGCTTGACCTCCTGCAGTATTGCTCGTTTTTCTTAATAAGTTATTGGCTGATGAGTTAGTGGTTGGCGAGTTAAAGGCTTGCAGTTGTTCTTGCGATATTTCTTCTATTTCAACAGAGCGCCTGGCCATAAGGAATAGGGTGTGCAAGTAGGCGCCGAGTAAAACTAGGTACAAACTTACGTATAGCGTTAATGAAAAGACAACGTTTGTTGGGGCGATATCAGTAACGGCATCCGCAGTTTTTAACACACCTTGAACCAGCCATGGTTGCCGGCCAATTTCGGTGACATACCAGCCGGCTAATGTCGCTATCCAGCCAGAAAAGCTCATCGCGACACAGGCTTTCAGTATAAGGGGAGGCAGTTTTCCTTTGCGTAATATTAGAAAGGCGCTTATCCAGCTAACGGCCAACATTAGTAGGCCCATGCCGACCATGATTCTAAAGCCAAAGAACAAAGGTGCTACGGGTGGGTGTTCACCTTCAAATTCATTAAGGCCTAGAATTTCACCATCCAATTCATGGGTCAGTATTAAACTAGCCATGTTTGGAACAGCTATTTCGAAGTGATTGGTTTTTTCTGCCTCATCAGGGATGGCGAATAATAATAACGGCGCCCCTTTTTCTGTGTGCCATACACCTTCCATTGCGGCAATTTTTTGAGGTTGATGTTCTAGTGTGTTCAAACCGTGTAAGTCACCCACCAATATTTGCAGTGGTATTAATAGACTTGCAACGATAATCGCGGTTTTTAAGGTGAGTTGTGGGGCTTGTTTGTCGTCACCTCGTAGTATGCGGTAGGCAGAAATACCTGCAATTAAAAAAGAGGCGGTTAACCCTGACGCCAATAACACGTGCGCCAAGCGATAAGGTAAAGACGGATTGAAAATGATCGCCATCCAGTCTATTGGAAAGGCAACGCCATCACGCATTTCAAATCCCGCGGGTGTTTGCATCCATGAATTAAGTGCGAGAATCCAGAATGCTGATAGGCTAGTTCCTACGGCAACTAATACGGTTGAAAGTGTATGAACGTAACTGGGTACTCGCTGTTGGCCAAATAACATAATGCCTAAAAAAGTAGCTTCTAGGAAAAAAGCGGTTAGTACTTCATAGCCGAGTAAGGGCCCTGCGATATTTCCCACCGTAGCCATATAGCCCGGCCAATTGGTACCAAACTGAAATGACATGGTGATGCCGCTAACAACGCCTAAGGCGAAGGTGAGTGCAAATATTTTGACCCAAAAACGGTAGGCTCGCATCCAGACAGGGTGGCCAGATATGTCAAAACGAATTTTAAAGTAGAGTAGAAACCAACATAGGGCGATGGTGATGGTAGGGAACAATATATGAAAGCTAATGTTCGTGGCGAACTGAATGCGAGACAAAATAAAGGCGTCCACAGTAGGTTACTCCCGTAGCAATTGATATTGGTAGTTGGGTGTTGCCGGATATTTCTGTGTGTTGCTTAGGCTTTTTGGTTTTTTTTTGCTCCCAGTAATTTTCCTTTCATGTCCAAAACTTTGCCGACGCCGCTGCCTAATTTCATCAGTGTCTTCAAGGTGTCGGGATTGAGGCTTTGTAATTCATCGGCCCAGCGGATAAACATTTCCAGCAGGTCGTGAATCTCTTTCATTTGTTGGATGTCGAAACCTTCTTTGTTGGCTTCGGAGGCTTGCATTAATATGTCTCGAATTACTGATAGGGTAGGGTCTACCTCACGTTTGCGGCGTTCTTCAAATACTACGGTAGCCATTTCGAAAATACCGCCAGCGGGGTGGTAGTACTCCTTCCTATCACCGGGTTTGTGTTGCACCTTGACCAGTCGCCAGGATTGTAGCTCTTTCATAGCCATGCTCACGTTGCCGCGTGATACACCTAAAGCTTCGCCGATATCATTGGCAGGTACAGGCTCTTCGCTTAGTACCAGTAATGCGTATATTTGCCCAACAGTACGATTAAAGCCCCAGCGACTTCCCATCTCACCAAAGTGGGAGATAAAGGCGGAGGCAGATGATGATAGTTTCATGGTTGTCATGGCTAATCAGCTTTCAGTTGTTATGTGTATGAAGTTTCTAAACTTTCAATATTTACTGAAAGTTTAGGGTATATCTTGATCGTGATCAATGCTTGGGTATAGGTTTGTTGATAAAAGTCGGTTTTTAGTCATTTTGTTAATCTAGTTGCGCACTCATTAGCTACTGTATATTATTACAGCTCGATTGATTGCACCTGTTTTGCAACCTCTACTTACTATTACAAGGAACCTCACAATGGCCGTAATTACTCGCTATATCGTTGAGCGGAACGGAGAAGAAAAAATGACGTTTGTTAGCAAGAAAGAAGCTGATGCTTACGATAAAGAGTTAGATATCGCTGAAGACTTGCAAGTGCTTTTAGGTAAATCTGAAATTGAGATGAATGATGATTTGCTAGAAGAAATCTCGTTATATCTAGCTCGCCATCGTGATGCTGCAAGCCAGATACTGAAGGGAGCTAAACCTAAAAAAGCAACTTCGGAAAAGCCAAATAACCCTAAAAAAGCTGATGAAGAGGCTCTAACTGTAGTTGATAGTGAAAATAGCGAAAGTGATGCAGCATAAGACTCACTTAATTAGAACCTAGGTGAATTGGCTGGTTCTGGATGCGTGGATTAAGATAAATGGGTGTTAGAAATTATTCTTTTAAACACCCATTTTTATTTTATTTTTTTGATTTTCCTATTTAGCTCGTAGACTAAGTAATTAAAATTTTCTGCTTGCTATTGAATTATTTCAGCTTTCTTTGTTCTGTTTTTCTTTTTCTGATTGTTGCATATTCCGTTAAGTTGGTAGGGTGCTCATTGGATTTATGTTTCCCTCAATCTTTTGGTTGGCGTGGTTTTGTCATCTGACTTTTCTTAGTTGAATCGGTATTGATTTCTCACTAAGCATATTTAACCAAAAGGTTGAATATTATGTTGGCGCAGTCTAATATTAAACCAGTTGGTTGAATGAAGGAGCTGAAGTGGAAAAAGGGCAGGAGCAACTAGACAAGATCTTTATGGCGTTGGCGGACGCCACACGACGGGATCTTGTGCATAGGCTATCTCAAGGCAGCTGCACGATGAATGAGTTGGCGGCACCTTTTGATATGTCCCTTGCTGCAGTGTCTAAGCATGTGAAAGTGCTTGAACGTGCGGGTTTAGTGACGCGAAGGGTCGAAGGGCGTTGTCATCACTTGAGTCTCAGATCTACACCTCTAGCGAGTGCGTTGGATTGGATCAGTGTCTATCGCGCATTTTGGACGGATAAGTTAGATGATCTTGAACAATTTTTAAGTGAGGATGATTGAAATGTACCGATTAGAAATGAGTCGAGAGTTTAATGTGCCACTGGGGACATTGTTTGCTGCATGGTCTCGACCTGATGTGATGCAGCGTTGGTTCGCGCCCGGTGAAATGACTGTGCCGGAATGTGATGCTGAAGTTGTTGTCGGTGGTGAGTATCGGATTGTAATGAAAAACGCTGAGGATGAGCTGTTTATCGTAGGTGGGAAGTATCGTGAGGTGGAACTCAATAAAAAACTGGTATTTACCTGGCAGTGGGAAGATAGCCCGCATTGCACTTTAGTTGAGATTGATTTTGAGTCTGTTTCAGATGTGAGTTCAAGAGTGTTACTAAAGCATAGTGAATTTGTTGATCAGGAAACCTGTGATAAGCATGAGCAGGGTTGGAATGCTTGTTTAGTGAATTTAGAAAAATCCGTAGCCTAGTAAGTTAAAGCAGTGTTCGATGATATGTGTCTACTGTTTCGATAGGATGCTTGAAGAAAAGCGTTGAGGTTTAAGGGCTGCTGGTTTTAATGATTATTGGCATAAGATAGTGCTTTGTTGGTGTTGGCCATGACAACTCGACAAAAGGGTTTTAGGGGTTACTATTTAGTAAGAGTCCATGTGCTCATATAGTGTAATGTAGCCAGATCCATTTAATGCCTGAAAGCGAGCCGTTTGTAGTCTATGCCTCAGATCAGTAGTCAGCTCGATCAAAGTGAAATTCAATCCGTGACTGAAGAGGGGCAGCAAAGCCTAGCCCCTATATTTGTCAGTTGTTACCCCGCACCTTTAGATGGAGATCGTACCGAGGTTGGTAATCAAGCCTGTATTGAACTATTACGAAACCATGAGGTAACTCAGAATGATGAGCTGATATCCTCTCTGGATCAATCTTTGGCACCTTATGAAAAACCCAGTGCGGAGGTATTTGGTCAGCTTCGATTTATTGAAAGCTTATTTGAATTCTATTTCAGCAGTAATAATTTAGATCCACAGATCAATCAGACCTTAAACTCTCTTGTCCGTCTTTCAGCAGCTTGGCAACTGAATAATGAGCGATGGATTTGGGATGCAACTAACCCATTGCGTCAAGCCCTATCCTTGGTTCAAACCAATGCTATAGGTTGGCAAACCGAAAATGGGAAGTCCGCACAGCGATTTGTGGACAATTTGCGGCAACACTTGCTTCAAATATGTAATCAGTGGTTGGAGCCAGCAGATGCGATCAGTGATTTGCAAACTTTCTTCAATAAAGAGAAAGATCGAAGTTGTAAACTTGAAAAACGACTGCGTGATGCAGAGAGGGGTGCTTTACGTGCGAGGCACAGTCAGCAATTTAGTATTACTTTTTTAAATGATCAGATTGCAGGCCAGAAATTTCCTGCCTGTATCTCACAATTTTTATTGGGTGACTGGCTAGAGTCTTTACGCCTGCATTTAATTAAACACACCGAGCATAGTCCAGAATGGGAAAATATTGCCAAGCTCACAGAAACACTGGTTTGGAGTTTTCAACCTTGTAAAGAGGGTGATAGCACCACCAAACAGGGACTTTATAATGCAATACCCGATTTGCATGATGAGATACGCGATAATTGTATAAATTTACTGCATAACTCCGAGCAATTAGAGCAGCAACTTGCTTTGATGGATGCGCAGCACCTTAATGTGCTGAAAGGTGTTGAGCTAACGTACGATGATTTTGATCTGATTAGTTGTGATGATCCCCTAGAGTCTTCAGCTGTTAAAATAAGCAGTGCCCTTAAAGGTGAGGTTGAAGCATTAGCAGAGCAACAGTGGTTTATTCGACAAGAAAACGGTCAGACGCAGCGCCTTAAATTGGTGTTAAAACTTGATGATGCTCAACAATTACTGTTTTGTAATCAAATAGGGCAGAAATCTGCGCAATACAGTTTTGATGAGTTTGCTTATCTATTATCGATAAAAACCGTAAAACCTTTACTATTAAACGATAGCTTGGTGCGTTCGGCTGATCAAATTGTTGAGGCGCTTACAACGCGACATGAGCTGCAACAGGAAAAACTAAATCAACAATTGCAGATGAAGGCTGAGTTGGAGCGTCGAAATGAGCAACGCCGAGCAGAGGCGCGGGAAAAAGCATTAGAAGAAGCCGAAAGGCTGGCAAAAATAGAAGCAGAACGGAAGCAAGCGGAAATAGATACCTTGAAACTTGCTGAACAACAGCGGCGCCAGAGTTTGATGGACGCTGAAAAAAAGGCTGGCGAAGATAGGTTGCAGCAATATACACAGAAAATGGAACAGTTAACCATGGGTTCCATTGTTGAGTTTACTGATGAGTTTGGCGAGACCGCTCGCTGTAAGCTGGCGGTGAAAATGAAATCATCAGGACGCTATATCTTTGTGAATAATGCGGGTATTAAAGAGCGAGAATTGCAGAGTGATGACTTAATTGAACAATTAATGAATGGCAGTGCCAATATTGTTAATTTGGGTATTCAGTTTGAAGATACATTGGCCCAAGTCGTCAGTAGTTTAAGGAAAAAGGAAAGATAATGACTGAGCTGGAGGGGCGTCGCACGGAATCACGTATACCTGAAAAGACGACTATTTTTCTGGAGACTATGAATTGTGAGGGTGAGAATTACCAACCACGAATCATTATCTGTAATAGTCTGGATATATCTGCGAATGGTATTCAGGTGCAAGTTGATGAGATGGTTGTAGTTGGCAGTATTCTGCGTCTTTGTGCAGGGGTTCTAAATCAGGATCTTTTCTTGGTGAGTGAGGTTATGTGGGTTAAGGAAGATGGTTCACAATTTAATATTGGATTGGCCATTTTTGAAGCTGATGATACGGATATTATTGCCTGGAAAAAACTAATAGCTTCTAAACTCAACGTTTCGTGTGAGTTACCTATCTAGCAAAATATAGGGGTACTTATCATGTTTTATAAGCGTATAACCCCGGTATTTCTATTTATTCTATTGTTCTCCCCTTTGGTAACTGCCAAAAAGTTAGTCTACGTCATCCAAAGTTACCATCCAGGTTATGCCTGGGTGGATGAAAATAATCAAGGATTGGAAGAGGTATTAGGGCGTGACTATGAACTGGTGTATTTCTACATGGATACGAAGCGCCTTCCGCCTAAAGAGTTCCCTCGTCGGGCTGAGTTAGCCTGGAAGATATATAAGGCCATAAATCCGGATTTGGTGATGTTGGGTGATGATAATGCACTGCGCTTGTTAGCCCCAAAGATAACCCAAGAGAATACGCCTTTTATTTACTACGGAATAAATAATAATCCCCGCGATTATTTTAAGGTACTACCAAAAAATGTGACCGGTGTGCTTGAGCGAAACATGATCTCACGTGGTGTAGTTTATTTGTCCCAGCTGCTACCTATGGCGAAGAAGGTGAAAGTAATTGGCGATGGTACACCAACATCTAAAGCGGTAATGGATGATGTCTTTGATGGTAAAGAATCCAAGAAGGCGGGCATGATAATGGAATATTCGCACTTAAGAGATTGGAGCAATTACAAAAGTATGGTGCTGAGCATACATGAAACACATCAGGCTTTGGCGTTGGTGAATTTCTTCTCGATAAGAGATGATGCCGGTAAGGTGGTAGACTTTAATCAAGTTGCGACTTGGACCTCGAAGCACGCCAAGGTACCGGTTTTTGGTTTTCATAAGTGGGTAGTGCGTGATGATGGCGCTATGGGTGGTTATCCCTTGCTGGGTACGGAGCATGGCCGGATTGTGGGTGAAATGGTGGTGGAGATTCTAACTGAGGATAAATCGCCTTCTGACATGGTGCCAAGAGTAGATCGTCAAGGACAGCTGTATCTAAATAGCAAGCAGTTAGAGCGGTTTGGTATCGAAGTGCCTGTGGAAATAAAAGAAGACGCTATTTTTAATTAGTAACCGCTAGTTACTAATGTTTAAAACTTTTGCCTTTGAAGTGGCAGAGCAGATGATTTCATTTTGTGTGTTATATAGCTTGGCTGCGAGATGAAATATATCGCCATCTTTCTTTAGTATTTCTCCTCGACCCGTTAGTGTGCCTTTTTGCGTAGAGCGTAGAAAGGAGACGATTAAATTGCCCGTGGGTGCAAATTCTGAATCGGTTAGCGTGATATTCACGGCGTGCCCCATTAAATCATCAAGCATAGCCGTAAGTATTCCGCCTTGAATATTACCGATATAATTATAAAAGCTCTCTTGTGCTTCAAAGCTAGCCTCGATAATACCTTCTTTTGCATCTGCATGCTTGATGGACATACCCAAGAGTTTCGAAACGTTGGAGTAACGGGCTTCACGTTTTATGTGAGGGATTTTTTGATAGTCGCTTGAATCAGGCATAGATATATCTTAGTTTGGTTGTTTTTAGTTGCTATGGCGAATATTACTAGAATTCGCGTCGTTCTTGAATATCAGTGTTTTGGCTGAGTATGGAGTGACTCTGCATTGATTTATTTGAATCTTGATATAGGTTTTATTATTTCCACTTTATGTTACAGCCAACGCTCGCCGTTTGATCTTGGTTAATGGTATTGCCGTTACCTTCATTGTTGATTAACGCATCCATCGCACCGCGTAAGTCCTTACCCGTTACAGGAATATTGTTTTTTGGACGTGAATTATCAAATTGTCCACGATAGACGCATTTTAGATCACTATCAAACAAGAAAAAGTCCGGTGTGCAGGCGGCGTCATAGCTTTTAGCGACCGACTGAGACTCGTCATACAAGTACGGGAAGTTGAACCCATTTTGTTGGGCAAATGCTGTCATTTCTTTTGGTCCGTCTTGGGGGTAATGGTGAACATCGTTTGCGCTAATGGCAATTATGTTAATACCCGATGGTGGATAGTCACTACCGAGCTGGCCTAAGGCAGATTGTAGATGGACAACGTAAGGGCAGTGATTGCAAATAAACATGACTAGGGTGCCGTTGCTGCCTTTGGCATCTTGCAGGTTTACACTTTTCCCAGTGACGCTGTCGTGTAGGTCAAAGTCTGGGGCTGTGGTGCTTAGCGGCATCATGGTGGACGGTGTGAGCGCCATGGGTTTAGTCCTCTTGTTATTGATGACTATCCTAGAGGTTTCAGAGGGTAATGCAAAAAATAGTTCCTTGTAGAGTCGTGGAACTGGTTGAGTTTGTTTGGGCCTGAATATTCTTCCTTGTTGATGTTGTTTGTCCAGGTACAAGTGCTATGAGTACTGTTAGTAGTATTGTAAGATCCACCGCGTCTGATAAATTAATTTAAGGGTGTTTACGTGTCAAACTACATTATCGCTGCAGTTGTCATTCTTGTGGTTGTCCTCTTCGTTCGCTATTCCTCCAGCAGTAAACAAGCTGCTGCTGAAAATATAGCCAAGGGTGCTGAGTTTATGGCGGCCAATCAAAAAGTAGATGGAGTGAAAACCACTCCATCAGGCTTGCAATATTTGGTACTACAGCAAGGCTCAGGCACGGTTTATCCTAAGGCTTCTGATCGCGTACGTGTGCATTATCACGGCACTTTAATTGATGGCACTGTGTTCGACAGCTCAGTTGAGCGGGGTCAGGATATCTCTTTTGGTTTGAATCAGGTGATTAAGGGCTGGACTGAAGGCCTACAGTTGATGGTGATTGGCGAGAAAACACGGCTGTTTATTCCCAGTGAGCTAGGTTATGGCAACAGTGCCACTGGTAAGATTGGTCCTGGCTCTACGCTAATTTTTGATGTGGAGCTATTTGGTATAAATGAATAGGTCGGTATAGATGAATCGACTGCTTGTTTTTACCTGATGTACACAATTGGTCCTGGCCCCCTAAAACGTTATCAAGTAATCATCACTGACGGCTCTGTTAGTGATGATCCTGCGCAACATACGGCATTAACTACTTTAGATAATCTGCACCAACAGCTAGCTCAAGCACAAGATACTGATGTGCAACTTCAAGGTTTGTATCTCTGGGGTAAGGTTGGCCGCGGCAAAACATTTTTGATGGACTTGTTTGTTTCCTGTGTTGAGCCTGAGCATTGTTTGCGTCTGCATTTCCACCACTTTATGCAATCGGTTCACCAGCAGCTACGCGATATTGAGGGGCAGGCTGATCCACTGAAAATCATTGCTACAAAACTCAGTAAGCAGTACAAGATTCTGTGTTTCGATGAGTTTTTTGTTACCGATATCGGTGATGCCATGTTGCTGGGCAGCTTGATGCGATATCTATTCGAGCGCAAGGTTATCTTTGTGGCCACCAGTAATATTGCGCCGGATCGTTTGTATTGGGATGGTTTGCAGCGTTCACGTTTTTTACCCGCTATTCATGCGATTGAAGAGCATACGCAGACGATTCATCTTATCGGAGAGGAAGATCACCGCGAGCGAACTCTACACTCTGCGCCGATTTTTTTTCTGACTTCTGATTGCGATGCCAGCAATGCTACACAAATCCAAATGTTGTTCGAAAAATTGGCCTTGCCTGTAACGAATAAGTCGTTGGATTCTATTCATGTGCTTGGACGAGAGATATTCTGTGTTTCACGTAATAGCAATGCTATTTGTTTTGAATTTTCAAATTTGTGTGAAGGTCCTCGAAGCTCGTATGACTATGTTGAAATTGCCAAACAGTTTGAGCATGTATTGGTGTTGAATGTGCCACCTTTAAGTGGTCATGCTTACGAGCGTATTAAAGCGCGGGGGACGGAGGATGGTTCCGCTAATAGTTGTGAGGGGGCCGGCTCAACCGGTGAGCGTGAAGTCGTGCTAGCGCCCATGGATGATGCTGCTCGCCGCTTTATTGCCCTGGTTGATGAATTCTACGAATGTCGGGTTAAGTTATTTCTTACCAGTGACGTATCCTTAAAAGAACTCTACACCGATGGCAGTTTACTGTTTCAGTTTGAACGTGCGACAAGCCGTATGACGGAAATGGCATCAGAGGAATATCAGTCGTTACCACATCAGCCCTAATCAAGGTTTAATGTATTGGATAGCATGCCAAAGAGCTATCTAAAAACTTAATAACCATGGGGTTTTCTGCATGAAAATTATCAAGACCTTCTTTGCTATTACCATCGTTTTAACCATATCCCTCACGGCTCTTTATCTATTTATGGATCGGGAAGCGTTGACGCTTAATAAACAGACTCGTGCATCCTTACCGGGTGAGTTTATTGAGCTTGATAAGGGAGTTGTTCACTATGAAATAAAAGGTGAAAACCGCAAACCCAATGTGATTCTGGTGCATGGTTTTTCAGCGTCGAGTTTTGTATGGGAGCCTACATTTGGTGCTTTGGCTGATAGTGGTTTCTCTGTGCTTAGGTTTGATCTTTATGGCAGGGGACTTTCTGATAGGCCCGATTCTGATTACGCTATGACGCTGTATGTTGAGCAGTTAAAAGCGTTAATGGATGGTTTGGACGTTGATGAACCTGTGAATATTGTAGGCTTGGCCATGGGCGGAGCCGTTGTAACGCATTTTACTAATCGTTATCCCGAATTGGTTAATAAGCTGATTCTTATTGATCCTTTGGTTGTTGCACCGAATAAGCCTGAAGCCGAGCCATTGAAAAAGCCATTGCTGGGTGAGTATCTTTCCAAAGTAGTCTTGGTGACGAAATTACGTAAAGGGCTTGAAGGTTTAGTCTACGATGCGAACTTATATCCGGAGTGGGACGCGAAGTTTGATGAGCAGACTCATTATGAGGGCTATGCGAAGGCGATGTTGGCATCCGTTCGTTATTTGATGGGTAAAGATTTTACCGCCGAATACAGAAAGTTAGGTGAGCTTGGAAAGCCTGTTCAGCTGTTCTGGGGTAAGAATGACAAGATGATACCCATTGAAGATAGTAAGCTGATTACTGATGTAGTGCCTGATGTCGAATTTCATGCTATCGAGAAAGCGGGTCATGTGCCTAACTATGAACAGCCACAGGAAGTTAATCAAAAAATGATCCAGTTTTTGAAGGGATGATTTTGAAAGAATGGGAATCAGGGGAAAGCAAGGTTGTATTTGTGACGTCGCGGCCTTATATCAGTGTAAACCAGTATTCGTTTTTGATGATTACATAATCTGGAGTGTTCAATGGCCGTACCTATAAAAATCGATATTGTGTCTGACGTGTCTTGTCCGTGGTGCATTATTGGCTATCGAGCTTTGGATATGGCGCTTAATAATGTAGGCGATCAGGTGAAGGCGGATATTCACTGGCAGCCCTTTGAACTGAACCCTAATATGCCTGTTGAAGGACAGGAGTTAAGAGAACATATACAGGAGAAATATGGGACCACAGCAGAGCAGAGTGTAGCTGCTCGACAAATGATTGTTGATCGCGGCGCTGAGGTGGGTTTTGATTTTAATTTTCAGGAAGGTGCTAGAATCTACAACACCTTTGATGCCCATCGATTATTGTATTGGGCTGAGGCTCAAGGTCGGCAGACTGAGCTTAAACTAGCTTTTTTCAATCTCTATTTTTGTGAGGCTGGTAATCCATCAAGTCATCAGGACCTGTGTAAAGCAGTGAAGGAGGTTGGTCTTGATGCGGATGAAGCGTTGGCGACCTTACAATCGGACCGTTACAGTACTGAAGTGCGTGAACTGCAGCAACGATATCGTAGTATGAATATAACAGCAGTGCCTGCATTTATTTTGAATGATAAGTACTTAATTAATGGTGGTCAGCCGGTGGAAGTCTTCGAGACTGCGATTAATAATCTGCTCAACGAAAAAAATAATAACGCTGTTAATTAGTGTATTAGATAAAGATTGGGAATTTAAATGACGGATGAGATGACTGACCGTTTGGAAGGCATGCTAGCGAAAGGACAAGATAACCCATTACTACGTTTTGGTTTAGGCAGTAATTATTTCAATCAAAAGAATCACGATAAAGCTCTAGAGCATTTTATGGTGTGTGTAGAGCAAGAGCCCACCCATTCTGCTGCTTGGAAACTGTTGGGTCGAAGTTATATGGCGTTAGCCCAGAAAGATAAAGCAGAGATTGCTTTTCAGGAGGGTTTAAAAGCGGCTAAGCTAAATGGTGATAAGCAAGTGGAAAAAGAAATTAACGTGTTTTTAAAGAAACTGCATAAATAATCGATGTTGCTTTCGGCTATTATCAGAGCAAGATATTGAAATATAAAAAAGGCCGCTTAGCATGAGTTAAGCGGCCTTTTTTTAAATCGCTATAACTTATTAAGGCGTGTACCAGATCGGCGACGTGTAGGCGCGTTCCTGAAGAAATGCAGGGCCTTCTTCAGGCGTGTCTATTTGCAACGCAACGGCATCGTATTGTGAGTGACGCGGTGTAGGAATTTGCAACACACGCACATAGTAGAATGCACGTTGTTCGGCATTGAAGTCTGGATCAGACCATTGCACCGAAAACTCAGGTGCACCTATGGTATTGGTGTAACTAGGGACACTAATATCAACGGTATTGCCTACGGAAGGTAGTTTTCCGTTAGCATCAACTTGCCGTTCACCAGACCAGGCGACGTTGTATATCTTCTCCTGTTCTTTTCCGTTTGCATCTAACCAGCCTTTAATTACCTGAACTCGATCCAGGTTAGCATCTTTAGGGTCTTTAACTGCACGGATTATAAACTGCGGTGCCTTGTTAATGGCATTACCGTCAGCATCAACTTGTTTGGTAAGGTCTCCACCCATAGGTATGCCTTGGCTATAACCAATTTTTGCAAAACTTTCGGAATCCGCAGCACCTTTGTCAAATCCCCAACCACCAAACATTTGTACTTTTAGGCGAGGGCCTGTGGTGGCGTATACTTCTTTGCGTTGGAAGGCGTTGTAAATTTCTTCGCGGGTGTTTTCCGTTGCCCAAACTGCGGCTAAACCAGAGGCCGACATATTCCAGCCATTAAAGGTGACAACTTCTTTAGCATCTGGTCCTCGTCTTTTGGTTTCCGGTGTTGAGTCACGGGCAACTTTGCCCCAGAAGTTGTTTTCTTCTGCTGACGCTAATCCAGTGTGTGAATCAGTGGAACCAATCATGCCAAATTTATAAGGGTTTACACCCACTTTTTGTTCGATGGCCAACCCAGTCTTAAGTGCAGGACGGATGTAGTCTCCTTTATTGATGACAAATTCTTCTTTTGACTGTTGTAAATAGTGATCAAAGTTTTCAAAGTCTGCAAATTCATCTTCCGGTGAAAATGTGGCGCGGGCTTCTGAGTCACCCTTAAACTGTGTGGCTTCTACTACCGGTTCCCACTGCATACGGGTACGGGCATAGTCAGAAGTAATCGGGCGTCCTTTTAATGTTGTTTCAGCAAACATGTAGCCCTTGGATATATTGGAGTTATGGGGGATTGCCACAAAGCGAGTATCAGTACGCGCTTTGGTTTCATCTAGCCACTCCCATAAGTCTTCAGGGTATTGGCTTTGATCTGAGCCATAAGGTAAAAATTGCTTGGCTTTATCGGCACCGTCTGGCGTGAAGACTACACGGTGTAGGTTGGCTCCTGTTGGTATTGAGCTCCATTCCCAACCAATAAGTGCAGTGAATTTGCCGGGATCATTGTGCCTATCGGCGGCTTCAGTGATATGAGACCAAGCTGTGGTTTCCATCTTGGTAAGATCACCAAAGGTGTTCGATGGCATTTCATTAACCGGGTCTTTAACAGGGTCGCCGCCTGGATTTTCGGCTTTATACGGTAAGAATTGACCAAAGAACTCCAGCCCCAAGTCTTTTTCCACCGCACGATTGAGCAAGTAGACGGCAATCCAGCGCTTTACCGTGCCAACCAGGCCTAGGCTTTCAAATTCCGCTGTATCTGTGTGTATGGCGCGCATAACCCCTAACATTTCAGCGTGGTCAGCAACAACGAGGAAGTCTAGTGGTGTGCCAATCTGAACACGCGCTCTATGGTAGGGATGGATAACGGGTTGCCCCTTGGCCCACCTGTAAGCTGTATCTGGTCCAGCTGATTGGTTTCTGTTGAGGTACGCGTCAAATGAATAAGCGGTATGCAGGTGGGTATCACCAAACAAAACCTTTGTCGGTTCACCTTTAGCTTCGCTGGTGGTGTTGGCTTCTTCAGCATAGGTAGTAGTCAGGCCTGCGAGTAGTAAACCGCTTGCGGCAAGATGGCGCAATTTCATTAACCAATCTCCAATGATGATTGTTTGCTAGTGAGTACAGCTGGTTATGTAACCTGAGTCAAAACTGAGGGTTATGTTGTTATGTCCTATTCGGTTGTGCGAGACCGAACGGTAATCGATGTAATATCGAAGTCCTCAAATTAGCAGTTCTCGCGTGCCGTGACATGGATAATACGGGTCATTTAGTATGTGGGATTTAATAAAATCAGCAGGTTAGGTAAACTGTAGCTATTTACAGCTTTAGGATTTGTGTGCGTAGTGTCTAATACTAGTTATCATCATGGTGATCTAAAAAATTCGCTGATTTTGGCGGCCCAAAATATCCTTAGGGAAGAGGGCGCTGATGCGCTTTCTTTACGGGCCATTGCGGCTGATGTTGGGGTTTCCCATATGGCGCCTTATTCACACTTCAAGAACAAGAAAGAGTTGTTTCAAGCCGTCGCTGCGGCAGGCTTTGAAGAGTTGGGTGATCGAATGCTGGCGGCCAGTGAATCACTGGATGAAGCGAAAGCACTTATCTTGGCATATGGCTCTGCGTATGTTGAATTTGCCGTTAATAATGCGCAACTTTACCGCGTAATGTTAGGGCAGGTTGAAGCTGGTGGACGGCGAAAGAAGTCTTCTGAAACTGGCAGTAAAAATGCTGATAACCTTGTGGTTTCTGCTGAGCTTGAGGAAAGCTCAAAGCGTCCGTTTCGTTTGTTGCGTGATGCTTTTGCTATGGAGAACGATAATTCCAGCGAAGTTATGGCACAGGCCTTGGGTGCTTGGGCTATGGTGCATGGCATGGCTTCTTTGATTGTTGAAGGGCATATTCGTATCCCAGAAGGCATGGAAGTGAATGAGTTTCTGTCGATGGCCGCAGTACAATCGCGTCTGCCACTGTAATTACTATACTGTCATATATAGATAGCATAGAAATAGCGCTAGTAGGCAAGGAGTTAAAATGCAGAACGATGATTAGCTCACCGTTCTGCACGCTTCAAGCTCAAATCCATACCTAAACCTAAAGTAAGATTTCTATATCTTCCGTTGGGAAAGCTACACAGGAATGAATCCAACCAAATTCTCGGTCCGATTTTCTTAGGTGTGCTTCGGGTGGATTAAATACTTCACCCGTTACTACTTTTACACGACATAAACTGCACTCACCTGATCGACAGGCATTTTCTGCCGAATAACCATTTCGTTCCAGGCTATTAAGCAGGGGTTCACCGACCTTGGCGGTAAAACTGCCTTTACCCGTTACGGTAACGGTGATTTCATCATCCATAGAAACGGAGGTTGGCCAATTGCTGAGTGTGTCAGGGTTTTTTGGTGGACCGTTTGCTTCAATACGAACTCGTCTGTTTTTTACACCAAGCTCGGCTACTTGTTGTTGGCAATAATCATTGAATGGCGTTGGTCCACAGATATAAAACATGGTTTCATCAGTAATATTAGCCAATGATTTAATTCGATCTGCGGAAAGGTGCCCGGTTATGCCTTGGTAGTCTTCTGGTGGTCTGGATATAACCTCTGTCAGGGTAAAGTTATTATGTTGTTTTGCTAGTACACGTAACTCATCAATAAAAATATAATCACTGATATAGCTTGATGCATAAATGAAGTGGAAGTTGAACGGCTGTTTTCTCGTCAGCACATCTTTTAGCATGCTCATGGCGGGGGCGATGCCGGATCCACCGGCTAAAAACACCAAGTCACCACCGTGATAAAGTGGGTTATGATAAAAGGTACCCATGGGACTTGTGCTTAAAAACTGCTGGCCAACTTCGACATGGTCTAATAAATAATTAGTGACAAATCCCTCATGGACGCGCTTTACCGTCAGGTCATAATAATCCCGCTGAGACGGTTCAGAAGACATAGCGTAAGGTCGAGCGGTTTCTGTCCCGTCAATATTTACGAATAAATTTATATATTGTCCCGCTTGGAACGGCGGTAATTGACCGGCGGTTGAGATTAAGCGAAAGGTTTTCGTGGACTCGGTCTCTTTAATAATTTTAGAGACTTCAAGGGTGAGTCGCTTTGGGTGTAGCTTGGCTATGGTGTTACCAACGTCACCTTTTTGTTCACTGAAATCAGTACCGCTTTGTTCCAGTTTCTCTTTGGCTTTGACGGCTTCTTGATAGCCCACGACCGCATTGAGTATGTTGTTATCAGGCATGTTCTATCTCCTTTTCTTTTAATTCTTTAAGTACTAGTTTTGCTGTTGCTTCACCGGCCATATAGGTAGGTTGAAAACCACCCATGTTATTCCAGCAGCCTGCCATATGAAGTCCAGAAACGGCATCTATGTGATCACGAAATAGGTTGGAGTCCTGTGGGTTTTGTTTAAACCCGTAAATGGCTCCTCCGGGAGTGTTTAGATAACGCATCATTGTCAGTGGGGTGGCGACTTCCACTTCTTCAATGTGTTTTCTGATTTTTGGAAATGCCTGTTCGATTAAGTCGATAAGCTTCTCAGCGTATTCATATTTGGTTTGTGCATATTGTTCAGGCGCTATATCTTTCCAAAGATCTCCGTATTGCAGGCAAACGAGAGAAACCAAACTTTTGCCAGCAGGTGCTGCGCTAGGGTCATCAAAGTTGTAGCACGTGAGCATGCCTGCGACAGGGTCATCCATGGTGTTCATGCAATCGTGAATTAATTCTTCGTCCATGGTGTTACCCACGAAATTAGAAGCAGATGTGACACCCAGCTCTTCCGGTGTGCAATCAAGACCCATATAAATAACAAAGGCAGAGGTACCCATACGACGAGATTTAAAATCTTTGCTTATTTCAATGGGGGGAACATCGTGATCTAGTAATTCGTTGTAGGTCATTACTGAGCTTGCGTTGGATACTACCGCTGAGCACGATATCTCTTCGCCAGTTTCAGTACGAACTCCGCGAACCTGGTTATCGTTAGTCAGGATTTTTTCAGCGCCGCAATTAAAGCGTACTTCACCGCCCGCTTCTAAAAATGATTCAAGTAACGCGCTGGATAGCGCCTGTGAACCGCCTTTGATATTCCAGGGTTTGAATTCCGCATAAGCGTAAAGTAAAACAGCTAGATCCTGGAACGGCATCTGGCTTGGCGGTACACCGATATAGCACCAGTAAGCAGCAAGAACCGTTTTTAGCTTTTCATCATCGAAAAATTCATCTAAAACATCTTTTGCTGATCTTAAACCGTAGTCAATGAAATTAGGGCAGTTGGCCTTGAGCTGGTTTTCATCGTTTGTTTTGCGTACCTGTGGTAATAGCATAAAACTTTCTACGGTGACGTCAGAACAGAGCTTGAGGAAAGCTTCCAGCTTGTCACTTTCCTTTGGGTAATCTTCCTGTAGCTTACTTTTTAGGCCAGCCCAGCAAGCGGGTAAGGTGGTGTCGATTTCACCAGGAACGAACATGCGATAAAGCTCGCCTTCTTGAACGAATTCAACCTTGTCCATCACGCCTAAATCATTAAATACTTTACGCATAATGAAAGGGCTGTCTTCAGTGCCTAGGCCGCTTAATTGATGCAGGGCTACTTCAAACTCGAATTCGCCACGGACAAAAGAGGTAGCGCAACCCCCAGGAATATTATGACGTTCCAGGAGGAGTGTTTTGCTTCCGCCACGCTGTAATGCAGTAGCCGCCGTTAAACCGGCATTACCTGCACCGATGACAACGGCATCAAAATGTTCCATCG
>Ga0105348_1000878_pt1 | contig 21362 bp, 20 predicted proteins | sample EN8Hudsemesocosm_2_FD_83504 | JGI IMG/M metagenome (GOLD analysis project Ga0105348, IMG submission 83504) | Methane-oxidizing microbial communities from mesocosms in the Hudson Canyon - EN8C Hudson Canyon | ecosystem: Environmental > Aquatic > Marine > Cold seeps | place: Hudson Canyon... | reverse complement strand
CTTTAGTCTGTATCTGACTATAAAAGAGGGGGTGTAATGTCCACGATTAACACCCTTTCTGACCGTTTAACCTCTTACCTTAGCGCTGCGCAAATCAGCCAGGTTAAGCGCGCTTACTATTACGCCGAACAAGCCCATGACGGCCAAACGCGCCGTAGCGGTGAGCCCTACATAACACACCCCCTTGCGGTCGCCAGCATTCTATCCAGCATGCATATGGACCATCTCAGTTTGATGGCAGCCATGCTGCATGATGTCATTGAGGATACAGGCATCCCCAAAGAAGCTATTGCTAAACAGTTTGGCGATACCGTAGCAGAGTTGGTGGATGGCGTTAGCAAGCTCACCCAGATCAAATTTGAAAGCCGAGCCGAAGCACAAGCAGAGAATTTCCAGAAAATGGCCTTGGCTATGGCTAAGGATATTCGCGTTATTTTGGTAAAACTGGCTGACCGCCTGCATAACATGCGCACGCTTGGCCCCCTAAAACCGGCTAAACGCCGTCGAATCGCCAAAGAAACCTTAGAGATTTATGCCCCTATTGCAAATCGATTAGGCATAAATAAGATGCGCGTAGAGTTCGAGGAGCTAGGTTTTGCGGCCCAACACCCAATGCGCTCCGAACGAATCTATCAAGCGGTTAAGCATGTTCGTGGTAATCGAAAAGAGATTGTCAGCAAGATAAAAGAAGCTTTGGAGAATGGTCTAGAACGAGACCAGCTACCCGGTCGTGTCATTGGCCGGGAAAAACACTTGTACAGCATTTATGAAAAGATGCGGGCCAAGCGTAAATCTTTCTCCGAAATCATGGATGTTTACGCTTTTCGTATCGTGGTGGATAAAGTGGACACTTGCTATCGCACGTTAGGTGCCGTCCATAACCTGTACAAACCTGTACCCGGTCGTTTCAAAGATTATATCGCCATCCCCAAAGCCAATGGTTATCAGTCACTGCATACCACATTGTTTGGTATGCATGGTGTGCCTATCGAAATTCAGATTCGCACCGAAGAAATGGAAGCTATGGCCAACAATGGGATTGCTGCCCACTGGCTGTATAAGTCTGAAGACGAAGTATTAAGTAGCGATCACAGTCGTGCACGCCAATGGATTAAAGGTCTATTGGAAATGCAGCAACATGCCGGTGACTCATTAGAGTTTATTGAAAACGTAAAAGTCGATTTGTTTCCTGATGAAGTTTACGTTTTCACACCTAAAGGCAATATTCTGGAACTACCTAATGGAGCATCTGCAGTAGACTTTGCCTATGCCGTGCATACTGATGTGGGTAATAGCTGTGTTGCCTGTCGTATTGATCGACGATTAGCACCACTGAGCCAACCCCTACAAAGTGGACAAACTGTTGAAGTCATTACCGCACCTGGCGCTCACCCAAACCCATCATGGTTAAGTTATGTGGTAACGGCCAAAGCTCGTAGTAATATTCGTCACTTCCTGAAAAACCAACGCCGCACGGAATCTTGCGATCTTGGCCGACGATTATTGAGTAAAGCACTAAGCAATCTAGGCTCTCAATTAGAGGATATTCCAGAATCACAAATTGAACAATTGGTTGCACAAACCGAACACAACAACTTTGATCTCGTACTGGAAGACATTGGTTTAGGCAACCGTATGGCCTATGTTATTGCCAGGCGATTAATACCGGAAACGCCAGAACAGGCCTTAGCCGACGAAGAACAAGGTTTGAACAAGAATCTGACAAAATCTCAAAACACCCTTGCCATCAAAGGTACCGAGGGCTTAGTACTTTCATATGCCAAGTGCTGCAAACCTATTCCTGGTGACCCCATCATTGGTTACCTCAGCTCTGGTCGTGGCATGGTTATCCACACGGAAAGCTGTCACAACATCGCAGAAGTTCGTGATAATCCAGAGAAATGCATCCAGGTAAGCTGGGACGAAAATATTGAAGGTGACTTCCTAGTTGATCTTAGGGTCGAGCTTGCCAACTCGCGTGGAGTTATCGCGGTTATCGCTACTAATGTTACTAGCGCTGAAGCCAATCTCGAAAAAATTAGTGTTGAAGAACGTGACGCTAAATTTAGCGTATTAAATCTAACCCTACGGGTCAGAGATAGAATCCATCTAGCACACGTGCTACGTCGCGTACGCATTATCAAAGAAGTCATCAAAATAATTCGCGTAAAAACCTAGAGACAGTACAAGTCTATCTAGCATTCCAGACCAAGGAAAAACACATATGAGCAATCGCCAAATTATTAACACCGAAAAAGCGCCACAAGCGATAGGCACTTATTCGCAAGCTGTGAAGGTTAACAACACCGTTTATTTGTCAGGACAAATTCCACTAATTCCTGAAACCATGGAGCTCGTTGAAGGCGACATAGAAACACAAATTCGCCAAGTATTTGATAACTTAAAAGCTGTATCAGTAGCTGCCGGTGGATCACTTCAGGAAATAGTTAAACTCAATATATTCTTAACCGATCTTTCTAACTTCGCCAAGGTAAACGAAGTAATGGCTACCTACTTCGAGCAACCTTATCCTGCACGTGCAGCAATTGGTGTTGCTCAGCTACCTAAAGATGCTCAGGTTGAAATGGATGGTATTATTGAGTTGAGCGAAATTAGAAACTAAACCTTAGTTAGCAAAATCGTTCAACGAACATGCTCGCTTTTAAAAGCCTTTACTAAACTCAAGTATCCCTCTTTATAAGAAGGATACTTGAGCTGGTACCCTGATACCAACATACTCTTATTCACGCATCGCTTATTTTGTTTCCCGCTAAAGTCAGCTTCGCTCCAACCAACAGTTAATGCTACACCCATTTCATTTCGCAGCCAGTTTTTAACTTCCCACATAGGCACGGGCTCACTATCGCTGACAATATATATAGCATCGACACCAGCATTTGACGTATGACGCTCAACCAAGTGCACTAGAAAACCAATACAATCATCTCTATGTATACGATTGGTCCAATACACAGGCTTTCTAACACACCCCTTTCCTGCAGCCACTTGCTTTATTAAGCGATTTCGCCCTGGGCCATAAATACCAGAAAAACGAACTATACTGTGGCTAAAACCACTCTGTTGTACATACTGCTCAGCTTCCAACATACGCTGGCCCGAAAAACTCTGAGGTAGAGTTAAGGATTGCTCATCGACCATACCTCCATCCTGTTGGTGATAGACACTCGTACTTGAAACAAAAATGATTGATTTAGCATCTATCAATGACCGATTCATCCAAGCCAAGGTATTCCTGATACCATTCACATAAGCCAAACCATAACTTTCATCGGCATAGGTGTCAGCGGACACCACATAAATGATGCGATTAATATCTTGAGGTAAGCTTTCAAAATCACTGGGATTAGTAACATCAAGTAGAATAGCTTGAATACAATCAGGCAAAGTATCAGGTGAGCGTTTTGCGCCAATAATTGTGTACTGCTTTGAGGCCAATTCCACACCAACACCGCAGCCAATATCACCACACCCTATAATCAGAACTTTTTCTCGCAATTCTTTCACCTCGCGGGTTCAGATCAAACTATTAATTACAGGACGATATAGCCTCGATGTTTATATTCATTCACTCCTTCTACTTAATTTTATGCCGACTTAAAGGTCTAAAAGTTGCCCCTATTTATGGTTATAATGCAGCCACAAAACATCTTATGTCATTAAATTAAACAATCGCCTAACTTTGTAGTAACTGACATCTAGCCATGCAAAACCTAGAACAAATACCCGTTACTCAATTAAAAGGGGTTGGTGCAAGCATCAGCAATAAGCTGGCGAAGTTAAGCATAAATTCAATTCAGGACATCCTATTCCATTTACCACAAAGATACGAAGACCGGACGCAAATATCACCAATCGGTGCACTGAGTTCACATGAAATTGCCGTCATTGAAGGCGAAGTGCGTGTTTGTAATATTGCTTATGGACGCCGCCGCAGCTTGGTTTGTCGAGTGCAAGACCATACCGGCATTCTATCTCTACGTTTCTTTCATTTCTCTGCGGCACAAAAAAACAACTTAGTGGCTGGTACACGAATTCGTTGTTACGGAGAGGTACGCCATGGTCGTTCAGGCATGGAGATGTACCACCCTGAATATATAATTATCTCTGACAACAAGGAATTCCCGTTAGAGGATACACTCACTCCGGTATATCCATTAACGGAGGGCATGAGCCAAAATCGTCTTCGCACATTCTCACTGCAAGCACTTAAGTATCTTGACCAGCAGCACTCTTTAGCCGAACTCATTCCGCCGGCAATGGCGAAGAAACTAAAATTCACTGAGCTTGGTAATGCGCTCCGCTATCTTCACCATCCACCTACCAATGCGTCACTTGAACAACTACAACAGGGCCAACACCCTGCACAAAAGCGTTTAGCATTTGAAGAGCTATTAGCACATCACTTGAGTTTGCAGAAACTACGCCATCAACATCAAATACAGCAAGCGCCTGCTTTTACCATCGATGAAATACTAATTAATAATTTTTTGAACAACTTGCCTTTTTCTCTCACTAAGGCACAAGCACGGGCCTTTGACCAGATTTGCCAAGATCTAACCACCAATCGACCCATGCTGCGATTGGTACAGGGTGACGTAGGTTCCGGAAAAACTATTGTGGCGGCACTAAGCGCACTACTAGCAGTGACGTGTGACTACCAAGTAGCCATTATGGCGCCAACAGAAATTCTCGCAGAACAACATTATCAAAGCTTTAAAGAATGGATGCTACCACTAAACATCCCTGTAGCCTGGCTAAGTGGGAAATTGAAAACCTCTGAACGCAAGACACAACTTGAGAGCATTACTTCTGGAACCGCTAAAATTGCCATAGGCACACATGCGCTATTCCAAGAACAGGTGGAGTTTGCCAATCTGGGCTTGTGTATCATCGATGAGCAACACAGATTTGGTGTGCATCAACGCCTGGCCCTGCGAGAAAAAGGTGATAAAAACAATCAGCGTGCCCATCAACTTATCATGACAGCAACACCTATTCCGCGCACACTCACCATGAGCGCCTATGCCGATTTAGATTGCTCTATTATTGATGAACTCCCACCTGGGCGCACACCAGTGAACACGATTGTCGTCAGTGATGATAGAAGAACACAGATTATCGATCGTATTCGCAGTAATTGTGAAGAAGGTAAACAAGTATACTGGGTTTGCACCCTGATTGAAGAGTCTGAAATCTTACAATGCCAGGCGGCAGAAGAAGCTTATGCTCTACTGCAAACTCAATTACCTCACCTAAACATAGGCCTAGTGCACGGCAGATTAAAACCCCGTGAAAAGTCAAACATCATGGATGCCTTCAAAAGCGGGCAATTACAATTGTTAGTCGCCACCACCGTCATAGAAGTAGGTGTGAATGTACCTAATGCTAGTTTGATGGTTATCGAGAATCCAGAACGACTAGGTTTAGCACAACTACACCAACTACGCGGTCGAGTGGGTCGCGGCGACATTGCTAGCCATTGCGTATTGCTCTATCAAGCCCCCTTATCACTTCAGGGCAAAGAACGACTCCAGATTATGCGAGAAACAAATGATGGATTTCAGATCGCAGAAAAAGACCTGGAGCTGAGAGGACCGGGGGAGATTTTGGGTACCCGTCAGACGGGTATGATGAACTTTAAAATCGCCGACTTATGTCGCGATGCTGCATTATTACCCCAGGTAAAAGCCTGTGCCGAGCAGTTAGCAAAAGACCATGTTTCACACATAGATCCAATCATAACTCGCTGGCTTGGGCAAAAGACCATTTATGGTCAGGTTTAGCCTCTCTCGGCCGATAAATAACTACTATTATTATAGATGACATAAACTGCAAATAGCGCTCAGCTAAGACAGTCGTTCCAACTTTAATGCGCGAATAAAAATACTTGCTCAGAGGTTTATTGGATGTCCCTGAACGAACGGTTACCGTTTCTAATCAGCTTATTGTTAGCTTCAGTGTTAAGCGCAGGAATCGGTGCCTATTATTTATTAAATGAAAGTGATGCAGCTTTACACAGCTCACAACAAGAACACAGCTATGGTCATATCAGCACTGTGCGAGACCTAGTGGGAATTCGTGTTAAGGATCATTTTGAAGGCCTGCAAGAACACATTGATACCTTAGCGCAGAGCGTTATGGTTAAAGACGCCATGACCAAACTAAACAAAGCGTTTACTGAATACAAGCAAGACCTTGTCGACCTAAAAGCAGCTGAGCAAAAAAGCCAACACGTTGAACCATCCAGCTACAATACGCCATTGAATGAACTGCTAACGGAAAATACCGAAGATACTTCATCAGTATTCACCAGTAGCCCTATCCCTGTCACACAAACCGAGCAACCCGTACCAACAATAGACATCGATGGCTTTAAGCAAAGTTTAACCAGCTATTACCAACAGGATTACGGCATTGAATACCAACAAAATAGCGGACAAAGCTTCGATACTTCTGGCTACCTACAAGGGCTTAATGATAACGCGATAGCCCTGCAGTACGCCTACGTCTCTGCCAATGGTCAGCTTTTTGGCCAAAAAGAACGTTTGGATTTTGCCGACGACAACACCCTTTACTCCCAATTCCACAAACGCTTCCATCCCGCTTTCCGTCAGTTCGCAAAGACCTTGGAATTAGAAGATATCTTACTTATCGACGCAGCAACTAAAACTGTTGTCTATTCTGTCGCCAAACATCCCGACTTCACCACTTCATTACAACAAGGGCCTTATGCACGCTCTGATTTAGCGTCTTTATTAAATGGTGATGCGATTTCTGCTAGCAATAAATCTCTCGAGCAAACTGTCTACTTGACTGATTTCGCTCCTTACCAACCAGCCTCCAACCAATCCTCGCTTTTTGTCGGTACCGATATATTCGTCGAAGGCCGTAAAACTGGCATGTTAGTGTTCAGACTAAGTTCCAAAATTCTCCATAACCTAACTCTCGGCGGTGAAAATATAAATAAGCTAGGCCTGGGAGAAAATGGGCGTAGCCTCATTGTTGCGCAAAATGGACAAACTCGCGGACAATTTCAAACTGATGTTGAAGAGAGTCAATCAGCTGACCACACTTACGAAAAAACCTCTGTTATAGAAAATGCTTTTAGTGGTAGCAGCAATACGGAAATTTCCGGAAAATTGCTGTTAAGTTTTGCGCCCATAGATCTACCAGGATTACATTGGGCCATAGCGACAGAATGGCCGTTAAACGAGGCCTTCCCCACCCTTAGCGAATCCCAAGACTTACACGAAAGCGCCATGCTTTTTACTATCTTACTGATTATAACCATAGGTATTTCAGGCTATTACCTAACACCCTACATCCACAGCAAAGCAAAACACAGAGCACTTATTCCGGAATCCTTTGAACTATTTTTGGATGAATATCAGCAAGGTAACCGAATGGTGAGCGATCATGAAAAAGATGCCGGCGCAGCCAAACTGCTCAACACATTGCTCGATACACTAGAATCGGATGACGGTAATACGAAGCCCTCTCAGGAGTTTGTATCATCGGTAGCACAATGGATCGGAGAAGTAGAAACCAAACAACAAGCAAGGCCATCATTTTCTACTGATAATATCATTACAAACATTAATGACTGCCATAACCCTCAAGAATCTATGGAGCGCGAGCTGATAAAGCTCAGTGCGTTTTGTGAAGATAAACAACCATTATTATCGAGCAATACAGAAACTATCGAACAAGCTTCTGATCAATTATCGACCTTATCCGCCAACATAGAGCAGGCCGCCTCTGATATTAATAAATTGAAGGAAGATACTGACAACATCACTTCAATACTCGATGTTATCAAGTCTATTGCAGATCAAACCAATTTGTTGGCATTGAACGCTGCCATCGAAGCTGCTCGAGCAGGTGAACACGGTAGAGGATTTGCCGTGGTTGCTGACGAAGTAAGGGCTCTAGCAAAACGAACCCAAGATGCCACAGGAGAAATACAGCAAATGATTTCTCAACTTGTAGAGCGCGCCACAAAATCAGCCAACGCAATGAATATTGAGCGAGATCTAGCACTAAACACCACCGAACTAGCGTCAACAGCCAATGAACACCAACAAGCTTTAGCTGGCGCATTTGATGAAGTAATCAGATCTACCACAGAACTCGGATCTCAGTTACGACAACAGACCAATTTGATCGACAAACTGAGGGATTCAGTCTATGAGATGCCCACTAACAATGGAGAAAATGCTTTATTAACCGCAAACTATTCCCACGTAAAAGCACTAGTAGAACAAAACTTACGACCAAATGAGAAAGATATTAGTACTGACGTAAGCTAAGATATGCAAAAGAGTTTAATCTAGACACCAAAACGCAACAGATACGCAGACCCGAAGGGAAGCAGGCCTCAACTGAGGCGGAAGGAGATTATATGTCGATCCCGACAGCCGTTGAAAAAGTTTTTACCGAGCAACAGATTAGCTACTCCACCACAAATGCAGGTGACGCATCATCTAGTGATCCTTCTATTGCCCTTAATCAAATAGCCAAGGCTATTGTGCTGCAAGACAGCATTGGCAAACTACAAGCGGTTATACCTGCGGACTGTATTCTTGATTTATCTGAGCTTTGCGAACTACTTGGAAGAAATCTGCAAGGTATTTCACCTCAGGAACTAAAAGAATTACATACAAGTCTAGGTGTTACAGCCCTACCTGCCGTGCCACAAATGACAGGCCTCCCTACTATTATTGATCAACGCCTGCTGAACCAAGATACGGTCTATCTAGAAGGTGCCCAAGAAAATGGCCTTATAGAACTATCTAAAAATGACTTTCATAAACTCACCCAAACAACGAGCAACAACCGATTTTCTGTTGAGGTTCAGCAGCATTTAGACGCGGGCGAACCTGAAGGTGATATGGATGCAATCCTGGTCGCTATCAAGAATTTCACTTCATTACGGATTAAACAACGTCTAGAAGAAACATTGGAAATTCCTCCTCTACCGGATTCTGCACAGAAAATTATCAAACTACGCGCCGATCCCGACGCAGATATGACACAGCTTTCTCGCGTTGTTGAAACTGACCCCAGTTTAGCCGCACAAGTCGTAAGCTGGGCTGCATCCCCCTACTATGCAGCACCCGGCAAGATTAAATCAGTACAAGATGCCGTTATTCGCGTTCTTGGGTATGACTTGGTCATTAATCTGGCATTAGGTTTAGCGTTAGGGAAAACCCTAGATATGCCTAAAGATGCGGTTAAAGGATACACCTCCTACTGGCAGCAAGCAGTTTATGTCGCTGCTACCGTACAAGGCTTGGTAGCATCAATACCGCGAGAAAACAGACCTAGTATGGGACTTGCTTATTTGGCCGGCCTCCTCAGCAATTTTGGCTACCTGATTTTGGCCCATGTGTTTCCACCTCATTTCACATTACTATGCCGTAATATTGAGGCTAACCCTCATGTGAGTCATGTCGCTATTGAACGCCATCTCATAGGCATATCCCGAGAGCAACTTGCTAGCTGGCTAACAGGCTTGTGGCACATGCCCGATGAAATAACTGCAGCGATCCGCCATCAGCATAACCCTGAATATCAGGGCGAAAATGCGGTGTACGCCAAGCTGATTTTTCTCGCTACTCGTTTACTGCGTGACCATGGTTTGGCTGATGCTCCGAACGACCCTATTCCTAACAGTATTTATGAGGAATTGAACCTAGATGCCGAAAAGGCTAACGAAGTGCTAGAACGAATTCTAAGTTCTCAGGATGACTTGAACAATATCGCCAGCAATCTGGATCGTTAACGAGGCTGGTAACGCAGTCTGAGGGTTATTTGGACCAACTGTAAAGATAGAGTTTGCCTTTTTCAGAACCAATTCTTTACACTAGGTCCTTCTGACTTATTTTCTTTTAATGGCCTTATATTTATTAATCCTATGAATGACGACCGACGTATTGTCTTTTTGCTTAACCAAGCGCAACACCAAGTAAATTTATACATCGATAAAATCTTACGTCAGGCGGCAAATATCACCGGCGCACAAGCAGCCGCACTGTTCTATCTGAACAAGCATAATGGTTGCTTACAAAAACAACTTGCCCAAGGCTTAAAGCTGGATAATTCAGCCGTTACCGGTATGGTAGATCGACTGCAGCGGAAGGAACTTGTTGAAAAACATCGCTGTAAGCTCGATGGTAGAGCTTTCACCTTGCAGTTAACGCCCCATGGACGCAACTCTATAGATGCTGTTAGACCCTTGATCAAATCCCATAATAATTTGCTAACAGACAAATTTGGTGAAGAGACCATGGATAGTTTCTGTCATGTTTTACAGTATTTAGTGGACTATACAGCTGACGAATTAAAAACCGAACCCTAGCACAGACCACCCTCCGCCAATAACAGTACCATTAACATCTCCACAAAAAAGCCGCACTCACATCGCTGCAAGCACGGCCTGTAGTACACTATTAATCATTAAGTTGTCGCTAGCACTTGATCTTCACCTTCAGACTTCGCGATGACTACGGTGGCACACGAGTCACTAAACACATTTACTGAAGTGCGACACATATCCAAAATTCGATCAGTTACCATCAATACACCAATGGCCTCAACGGGCAATCCAATGGCACCTAGAATAATAGAAATAGCGACTAAACTGGCAGAAGGAATACCTGCCACACCAATAGATGTCAGCAGGGCAATTAACACGATAGAAAACTGCACACCAATGCTCAACTCAAGCCCATAGGCCTGAGCGATAAACATGGCGGCAACACATTCATACAAGGCCGTCCCATCCATATTCACTGTAGCCCCCAGCGGCAACACAAAACTGCTCGTTTGATTCGAGACCTTGGCATTTTTCTCAATACACTCCATGGTTAAAGGCAAAGTCGCCGAAGACGACGCTGAAGAAAATGCTGTCAGCAAAGAAGGTGCCATTGCCTTAAAGTGACGCACTGGACTCACTCTGCCTACAAATTTTAATACTAGAGGGAGCAAAATAAACATATGAAAAGCTAATGCAGATAACACAGTAATAAAAAATTTAAGAATTGGCACGAATGCACCAAAGCCTGTTTTCATTACCACAGATGCGACTAAACCAAATACGCCTATAGGTGCAAACTTCATCACCCATAAAGTCATATGCATCATGGTGTCAAAAACACCTTGCCAAAATCCACGTTGAGAGTCTGCCAACTGACTATCAAGGCGCAACATAAAAATACCGAATAGTAAGCTAAAGAAAATAACACCCAGCATTTGCCCATTATCGGTCGCAGCATCAACAATATTGGTTGGTACCATGCGCAAGAATACATCAACAATGTCCCCTTGCGATTTACCTTCTACCTTCTTCATCAAGGCATCTTGATCAGCAGATAGCGCCAATTGCTCTTTTACCGGTTGGCCGTTTTCAATACCCGGCTCAATAATATTCACAAAAGCTAAGCCAATAAGTATCGCCAACAAGCTCGATAGCGCGTAAAACAGCAAAGTTTTTCCGCCCAATCTGCCCAAAGCACTGCCTTGGCCTAAACCAGATACACCAGTGATAATAGAAGAAACGATTAAAGGCACGATGATCATCTTCAGGGCATTAATAAAAAGCGTCCCCATAAACTGGAACACATCCAACAATAAAACACCCAAGACAGTGGTAGTTTTGTCAGCCACAATACCGACTATAGCTGCAGTGATAATGGCAATTAGGATTTGCCAGTGAAGTTTAAGCTTTAACACCTATCTCTCCTTAACAGGTTAACGTGAATTAAGAGTGGTCACGCACCTATGGTAGTGTTTCTATTCTAGTTAAGAAAAAGGCCAGCGGTATACGCTGGCCTTTTTCTATTAAATAGCACGTACTAATTGTCGCAATTAAGAACCGTTAACCGCCTCTTTCAATGCTTTACCTGGTTTAAATACCACGCTATTACTAGCTGGAATGGTAATTTCCTCACCCGTTTGTGGGTTTTTGCCTTTACGTTCACTGCGTGCACGCTGGGTAAAAGTACCAAAGCCTATCAACGAAACCTGCTCTGCGCGACTAAGCGCATTGGTTACTTCATCCAGGATAACATTTAAGATATTGCCTGCTTTGTCTTTAGAAACATCAATTTGTTCTGCAATATTTGCAGCAAGATCTGGTTTACGCATTTTATAACCCTTTTTATTCGAAATAATTATTCTATTAATAGCCAGTATGATCAGTTCATCAAGCCATGATTGGCTGTAGTTCTTTTGATAATGCCATGCGTTCAGGGATCTTAGTTCCTGTCAGCGCGAATCCTAATAAGGTACCGTCATCGTTCCGAAATAGTGCTTTCACATCCATGCCATCACGCTCGATCTCCCATGAACCAGAGGCATCTTTTGCAGGTGGTGCAACCACCAACGGACATGACGGTGTTTTCACTGTTACCGGCATAGGCCCATAACTCACCTGAGTATCTGTGCCTGTCAGCGTTTTAGCCAACGCTCGGGTACAGGCCATTAAAGGTAGCACATAAAGTAAAACCAGGCCGTCTACTTCAGCACAATCCCCAAGGGCAAAAATATCTTCATGACTGGTACGCAAATAACGATCAACCACGATACCGTTATTAACCTTAAACCCGCTGTCAGAAGCCAACGCTATTCTTGGACGCAAACCAATGGCAGAGATAACCACGTCAGCCTCAATATTACTCCCGTTTGACAGGCTCAACTTTAGCCGGCCATTCTCTTGCTTATCGACTCCATGAGCGAGTGCGCCAAAATGTACTTTAACCCCTTCCTGCTGAAGGCCTTCCAAAACAGCATCAGCCACTTCCGGCGGTAGCAAGTTAGACATAATGTGATTATCAGAAGCAACAAGCTCTACTTCATAACCGCCATTGACTAAGTCATTGGCAAATTCACAACCAATCAGACCCGCACCAATAATGGCCACCTTTTTACCACCCTCAAGCTCATTGCGAAGGCGGTCATAGTCGGCTAAATCATTCACCGTACAAACCTGCTCAGCTGCATCACCTTGTAAGCGGTGAGCAATAACATCTGCCCCCCAGGCTAATATCAGCTTGCTATATTCCAGCACATCATCCCCAAGATTTACGGTATGCGCCTCTGGATTAATACTGGTGACTCGGGTATTTGTTCGGATCGTTGCTTTAAGTTGATCAGCCATAGTTCCCGCATTAGCGGAGGCTAGTTCCGGTGCTGTTTTCTTCTTGGTAAAACCGGTAGACAACATTGGCTTAGAATAAAATGAGCCATCATCTGCGGTAATTAAATACAAAGGAGTTTCAGTATCTAATTTACGAATCTCTTTAGCTATATTATAACCAGCAAGCCCAGTACCAATGATTACGATTGGTTTCTCCATAGCAGTGTAACCTCATTGATACTATTAAATTTCTATCATCTCGAAGTCGGATTTACCTACGCCACAATCAGGGCATAACCAATCTTCAGGGACATCAGCCCAGGTTGTGCCAGCTGCGATAGCATCATCTGGCCAGCCTTCTGCTTCATCATAAATAAGTCCACAAACAATACATTGCCATTTTTTCATTTCTGAATTCCTCTTAGCCTAAAACGTATGATGGCCACTACCTAGGGCCGGGCATCATATCAAATGCAATGGCAGCGGCCTAACGTTTCTGCCCCTAAGAAGCCCTTGCAGTCTAGGGGTGATTCCCTCATGCTCCCTGACCTCATATTCAGGTTTCATCACAAGGACCCTGCAGATTAATGCCGTTCCAGTTTCACTCTGAAATCCTTGCCACTGAACCAAACTGGCGTAACTACCGCCAAATTCCGCAGACACAGCTTCCGTATCAGTGGCGTAACTGGTTACTAGACAGAGGCTCTCTGACGCAGCGCTTGATATCTGCCAGCAAAGGAGATTTTAGAGTAGAGCTGCTTAACCTAGGATGGCAGCGACCTTCAATTTCTGAAGCAAAATCGCTCAATATCAGCCACCGAGAGAATGCACTAATCAGGGAGGTGACGCTTGTTTGTTTCGGCCAACCTTGGGTGTACGCCCGCAGCGTAATTCCTTTTAGCACCTTACGAGGACCACAACGACGTTTAGCATCTCTGGGCAATAAACCCCTAGGCGCCTACTTATTTAGGAACCCTTCATTAAAAAGAGGTCCTCTGGAAATTGCCAAGGCAAGGCTTATTGCCGACCTAGCACCAGACCAGAATACCATCGACCCCAGCTACGGCCGTCGCTCCAAGTTTTTCCTTCAGCAGAAACCGCTTTTAGTCGCTGAGATATTTATGCCAGCATTGTTTGCTGCCACTAACCCTAACTGAGTGAACTGCATTAGAATTACTCACAAAATCTAATACCAGTATCGAATGTTCATGTTTATGAAACTTAGCTCTCAACTGCAACAAAGCTTCCCTCGTTTACCCGCATTCCTCGCACTGATGCGACTGAACAAACCTATTGGAATTTACCTGTTACTCTGGCCCACACTCTGGGCACTATGGATTGCTGCGGAAGGTTGGCCTGACTGGCGAGTACTCATCATCTTTATTTGCGGTGTAATCCTGATGCGGTCCGCTGGCTGCGTCATCAATGATTTTGCTGACCGAGATTTTGATGGGCATGTATCCCGCACCAAGGAACGACCCCTTGTTACGGGTATCATTAAACCAAGAGAAGCGATTATCCTTTTCAGTCTTCTATGCCTTTTGGCTTTTGGCCTGGTGTTACTGACAAATCCATTTACGGTTTACCTTTCCTTTGGTGGACTGGCACTTGCTAGTATTTATCCCTTTATGAAGCGTCACACTTACCTACCACAGGTTGTACTTGGTGCGGCCTTTGCCTGGTCAATTCCTATGGCCTTTGCGGCTCAAACCAATGCCATTGCCGACCACGCCTGGCTTATCTACATAGCAACCTTATTATGGACCGTGGCCTACGACACGGAATATGCCATGACGGATCGCGAGGAAGATATAAAAATTGGTGTTAAATCCACCGCCATATTATTTGGTGATGCTGACAAAACCATCATCGGTCTGTTGCAGGTGTTTACCTTGATGGTGTTTGTAATGCTGGGCTTAAAGTTAGAAATGACCTTGTACTATTATCTCGGCTTAGTGACAGCCGCAGGGTTATTTTTCTATCAGCAATACCTTATTAGTGAACGAGAACCCAATAGCTGCTTTAACGCTTTCTTAAATAATCACTGGGCTGGATTGGCAATATTTCTGGGTATATTTCTGCACTACTACACTATCACTGCACCATAACGACACCACAAGCCAAATCGGAAGCAGATAAAGCGTCCACTCACTCACCTGGAAAGCTAGTCTTTTTGCCTATTGCGATAAGCAGGTAGATATATCCCGGCCAATACTAGCCAGCATCTGAACATAAGCCGTGTTGCCGAGCTTAAAATTTGAACCCAGTGGATCAATTACCCCACGCCTCATTCGCCGACCTCCCCCTCTAACTAAGCTGGCGTTAGCCGTAGAGAATTGCGGCTCCGAAAAAACACAGTTCACCTTGTTATCATCCATATATTGATGCAATGCAAATAAGGTCTTAGCGCCAGGTTTACGTTCGGGGTTGATAGTAAAAGCTCGATAATTAGTCAGCTGATAACGTGACAAGAGATAGCCATAGGCATCGTGAAATACCACAAAGTGCTTCTCGCTAAGCGGGTTTAGTTGCGCAGATAATTCATGATCCAATTGTTTTATCTGCTGAGAAAAGTTCACGAATCTCTGCTCTAGAGCCTTTGCTAAATGGGGCTGCTTCACGACGACTGCGTCCACCAGGGCGCGCGCTATTGGTAGAGCATTCTCTGGATCTAACCATAAATGAGGGTCGATGCTTTCGTTATGGTTATGATGAGCATTGTGCACTTGATCACTTTGATCGTTATTACTCAATTCAAGCTTTTTCTCAACAAAGCCCACATGTCTTAAAGAAACTAAATCCATCGCAGTGATTATAGTGTTTTGTTCTGAAGCATTAGACATTGCCTTGATCAAATAGCTCTCTAACGCAGGTCCTACCCAAAGAATCACATCAGCATCATACAATCGACGCATTTCCGAAGGTCGCAAAGCATAACCGTGCGGTGATCCCATAGAATTCATCAAACGTTCCAGACTGACCTCATTAGAGAGTTTTTCACTGTCCATGCCATCATCAGACAATAACGCCGCCGCGATCAATGCCAACGGTTGGATAGAGGCCACTACTCGAACTTGCCCTGCCTGAGCAGCACTTGTCTGAATAGTGACTAAGCCAGTGATTAGTGCCAGCAACAGCATATATAACTTTAAATACTTCATACCCATCTCAGTTGTTGGCCCTGGCTGTCTATATAGAAAGACTTCCTTAAGAGCATAACCCGCTAACAATCACCTGTTAGTTGAAAATCTCTTGGGGCAGAAAATGTTATATAATAACATAACATTTCTACAGGCTCTGGCTGCGACCATGTCCAAATCAGCTTTTCAACAGCATGATCATAAACATTGCATACAAGAAGCCTTAAACCAGGCGGCCCTTTTATGCGAACAACGAGGCGTTCGCCTCACCGCCATTCGTAAACATGTGCTGGAACTAATTTGGCAAAGCCACAAACCTCTAGGCGCTTACGACCTGATGGATATGCTGAGTTCGGACCAACACCGTGTCGCACCTCCCACGGTTTATCGAGCACTAGATTTTCTACAAGAGAACAACTTGGTACATCGTATTAATTCGCTCAATGCATTTATGGGGTGCTGCTCACCAGAACATGGCCATGAAGGTGTGTTCCTGATCTGCCAGCAATGCGGTATCACTCAAGAAATTGAATCACCCCAAGTAGCAACGGTGATAGAACAACACGCGCAAAAAAACCAATTTACGGTTACCACCCAAACTGTCGAAGTCACTGGCATCTGTCCAAACTGTAGAGGCGAATAGAAAAACCATGGCCTTGATTGCACTAGAGAATATCGAGCTAACCTTAGCTGAACGTCAAATTCTCAAAAATATAAACCTACAAGTACATGAAAAAGAAATTATTACGCTTATTGGCCCCAATGGCGCCGGTAAAACGTCTTTGGTCAAAGTTGTACTCGGACTCATCAAGCCCACCCGTGGCAAGGTAGTCAGACAACAAAAACTAAGCATTGGCTACATGCCACAGCAAGTGGTGGTTGAGCCCACATTACCACTAACCGTTGAGCGATTCTTAAAGCTCGTGCGACGCGCCTCTAATAAAGATATTCAAAATGCCCTGGCTAGGGTCGGTGTAACTCACTTGCAACGTTCACCGGTCCAGAATATTTCCGGCGGTGAAATGCAGCGTGTGTTATTAGCCAGAGCCCTACTGAATAAACCACAACTTCTGGTCCTGGATGAACCAGTACAAGGCGTGGATGTGGGCGGCCAAGGCGAAATGTATCAGATGATTAGTTCATTACGAGATGAACTCGGCTGTGCGGTATTTATGATATCCCATGATCTGCATCTGGTGATGGCCTCAACAGATACGGTCATTTGCCTTAATCAACACGTGTGCTGTTCAGGCCACCCGGAACATGTAACCCAGGACCCCGCCTACTTAGAAATTTTTGGTCAATATCAACCCCAGCATGTAGCCGTCTACACCCATCACCATGACCATCACCATGACTTGCACGGGGATATTGTTCAGGGTGGAGCAAGCAAGGAAGATTCAGCTCAAGAACCCCAAAACCAACACAATCACGAAGGATGTAACCATGGCTGATTTTCTTTTATATGCCTTACTGGGCGGTGTTGGCGTTGCGCTGGTAGCAGGACCGTTAGGTTCTTTCGTCGTATGGCGACGCATGGCTTATTTTGGCGATACCCTTTCACACTCAGCCTTACTGGGCATCGCTTTTGGCATTTTAATGGATATCAATTTAAGTGTGGCCGTGATCCTAGGCTGCGTTCTTTTGGCATCTGTACTTATCGTCTTACAACACAATCGACAACTCGCCGTAGATACCTTACTCGGCATTCTTGCTCACAGTACGCTTGCGTTAGGCCTAGTTGTAGTCAGCCTGTTAGACAACGTACGCCTGGACTTAATGGCCTATTTATTCGGTGACTTACTCAGTATTTCACTGGCAGATATCGCAATGATTTACATTGGTGGTTTGCTGGTACTCGCTTGTTTATATTTCCTTTGGCACCCATTACTGGCCATAACCATTCACGAAGATCTCGCACGCGTTGAAGGCCTACCAGTCAACCAAGCCCGCGCCGGGTTTATGTTGATCATGGCATTAGTCATAGCTATGGCCATGAAAATTGTGGGTGTGCTTTTAATTACCGCCTTGCTGATTATTCCCGCCGCGACCGCTCGGCGCATCACTAATACACCCGAGCAAATGGCCTTAGGCGCAAGCATCATCGGCGCCATCGCAGTCATGCTTGGTATAGGTTTGTCCTATTGGTGGGATACTCCTACCGGGCCCTCGGTTGTACTAAGTGCCAGTTTTCTTTTTGCCTTGGCTTACAGCTTTCCAAAATCATCGAGCTACCAATAGCACTACTCCTTTGTACTAAGTGCTGGTTATTTTGAATAAATATCTGTCTCAGGGTGAAACGTGAACCAGGCAAACCAGTACGCCATAACACTTGGGATTTCTACGCCCTCTGCAGTTGTTATATGGGCTGATTCATTCTTCCCATCGTAAAGAACCAACATCGCTTGCCGGGCTATTTCATCATGAACCGGTTGATTTAGACCGGAAAGAATTGAAAATGGGTAAGCCTTGGTAACCCCTTGATAATCCACGCCCAGCACCATTTCCTTAGGATGAAATTGGTCATCTTGATGTTTCACAGGAAAATAAAGCGCAGGGGATTGCTCATAACCCATGTAGGGTGTTCTGCCATAGTCGCGTGAAAAACCTGTGTTACTAGAAAGGACCAGGGTTTCCGGAAATCTTTCTTTCCAATCGCCCCAAGTAGTATGACGTATAGGCAACAAAGCAAGCTCGGCACCTTTAAATTGTCCAGACACCGCCTGCATCAATAATTGCGACCATAAGGATTCAGTCTGATGGTCATATAACAGCATATCACTGTTGTACAGCAGCCCAGATACACCGAAGGTCAGCCTCCTCCCTTTTAGTTGAGCATCAAAGGTCATCCCTGTGCCACAAAGTGGGCAATAAGTCACAACGGTAGCCGTGCCATTAAAGTCATCATTCACAATCTCATGCCAAACCAAGATACGAATAGGATAGGCCTTAGCTATACCATTACGCTCCACACCTAATACCCGATCTGAGTCCTGCAAATATGTAATCTGATCTGTGACGATAAATTTGGGGTGAAGTAGTGCCGAAATTCCATCTTTGGGCGGGCCACCCGCATAAATGTCAGTGACAGCAATCGATGCATTAATTAGATCAAAACCATTATGGCTGACCTTGTTAAGCCATTGATTACTCCGTGCTATAACTACAACCAGCACACCGATCAGACAAACAAGCACCAGCAAACATCGAGACGTTATATAGGAGCTATTACGTTGAAATGACATGAAAGCACCTCAGTCACCTGATAGCTATGACATACCTACTTTCCCAAAGTTCGGATGTTCTAGCACTAGGAATAGTGACTCCAACACAATTCATCATATTTGCTCAGTAAACAACCATAAGCCAGACCCAGTACTGCCAGATTGTTAGCGTTAAATCATATCCACACCAAGGCATCAAACACTAACGAATTGGAGTAGCAGATGAGTACACTCGCAGCACTTACCCTAACCTATTTAATGAACGGATCTTCTGAAACTATTCAGGTAGAACTAACCTCTGAACAAGCCTGCATAGCTGCAGCACACGAAAAGATTGAGCAACTTCATCAGCAAGGAGCCCAAGCAGCGTGGACCTGTGAAAGTAAAACTGTCTTCAAATCTACTACCTATAGTCCTTCTGCCTATAGTCCCGCCACCAAACATACAGAATTAGCCTTTGTTACTCATACACTCACAAACAACTAACCCCTTCCCACTAGCAATAGCGAGGCCCTAACTATCTCTCCTCATTGGCCCTAGGCCAATTGAGTGTCACCCTCATTCAGGGGGTGGCACTCCTTTTTACAACAAAGCAATTTAAAAAGATAAAGTTCTAGTTCAAGGAAACTATTCTGACTGCGTATAGTCATATTTTATCAATGACCAGATAGCAAAAGACCCCGCAGGAGCAACTCTGCGAGGTCTTATATTTGATGAGCTCTTTTTCTAACTTGGCCCTTTCCAGAGGAATGACACTGTTATTTTTGTTATTTGTGTCTTGCCCTATTTATTTGCTATAACTTATTATTTTTATTATGTTTTTCTATTTTTATTATTATCGTTCTTATTCTTATTATGTTGTCTAGCTTTTAAATTGAAACAAACTACCGGGTTATTTTTATTATTGTTGTTCTTAGTTATCCCGCTTGCTTCTCTCTGGTAAGGAGTATTTGTTTTTTTGTTCTCCCCCGTCGATGTAGATACTTTATCTCAGACGATTCCGGGAAACACCCAACCTAAGTTGGGAATGTCACATTTAATTACATTTGTGATTTGCCATACTTTAGTTAGGGGTTTGACCGATTTTATGCGCTGTGGCTGTATACCTAATCATCCCGACAAGCATTCACAGTTTACTGACAGCCTGTCAGTAATAGTTGCGACCAAAGGGAACAGTTTCGTAGCTATATTGAGATATGTGTAACAGGTTTAGAGCGATAGCTTTAACAAAGCTGAGAGCTCCACGCATAATTCATCCACAATATTATGCTGTACCCAAACATTCAACGATGTACAAATAGCCCTCTGAAACTATAGGACATACCTAACTTTAACGTTACCAGAACAATCACAAACAGGAAGGACCGAGGTCTTTTGTAAATCGTGTGTAGGCACACCACATGACAACTGAAACAGATCAATTATTAATCATCATAACTAGACAGGGAAAACATACCCCGCCTCCTTTTTGACAAAGTACCTTTTGCACACCAACACTATATTATTGCCAGCTGTTATTTTATAGCCCAAAAACAAAAAACCCCGCAGGAGCAACTCCGCGAGGTTTCGTATTTGTTGAGCTCTTTTTCTAGCTTGGCCCTTTCCAGAGGATTGACACTGTTATTTTTGTTATTCGTGTCTTGCCCTATTTATTCGCTATAACTTATTGTTCTTATTATGTTTTCTATTTTTATTATTGTCGTTTTTCTTCTTATTATATTGTCTAGCTTTTAAATCGAAGCCAACTACCGGGTTATTTTTATTATTGTTGTTCTTAGTTATCCCGCTTGCTTCTCTCTGGTAAGGAGTATTTGTTTTTTTGTTCTCCCCCGTCGATGT